>OIYP01000026.1_pt1 | contig 114299 bp, 115 predicted proteins | sample 1588261 | NCBI WGS metagenome assembly OIYP01 (sample SAMN03283293) | human gut metagenome | biome: human-associated habitat; material: feces | host: Homo sapiens | place: Peru | collected 2012 | reverse complement strand
CTCGTGTATGGGTTAATAGCTCATCGAGGGTTCGAATCCCTCCTTCTCCGCCACACTTATAAAACCCACTGTAAATGCAGTGGGTTTTATTTTTGTACACGATTTTTACACGATTTACTCTATGTTGTCGAGCACCCTCACGGCGCGCTCTTCTTCTCGCGGGTAAAGGTGCGAATAGGTGTTCCACGTCATTGAGATGTTCGAGTGCCCCAGCCGCCGTGCGATCTCTTGTATGTTTATTCCCTCATTCGCGAGCAGGGAAGCGTGGCTGTGCCGAAAGTCGTGTATGCGTATTTTCTTCACGCTTGCCAGCTCGGCGTAATGCTTGTTTTTCTTCTCGATGGACGTGTCGCGTATGGGGCGCTCGCCGCCGCAGATGTACGCCGCTTCCGTGAAGCACTCCGGCGCGCTTTCAGACCGCTTGCGGTGCTCTTCGAGTATAGTTTGCAACCTGCGCGGTATCTGTATCGTGCGTATCGAGGATTTGTTCTTGGGCGGCGTGAACCTGTCGCCGCCGCTGAGCTTCTGCGCTACGCTCTTCGTTATGCTTAAATAGCCGCCTTTTATGTCAGACCATTGCAGCGCGTTTATCTCGCCTTTTCTCATGCCCATGTAAAATGCAATGTTGAAAAATACATAATAGTTCCACTCGAACACCGAGCCTTCCGCTTCCGCCTGCTCCGCACACTTGCGCGCCGCCGCGATGAACCGCTTGAACTCTTCGGGCGTGTAGAAAAGCATTTCCTTTTCCGGCTCAAGCGGCGCTTTGAAGTTGCCCGCTATCGTTACAGGGTTCTTTGGTATGTATTCCATTTTGACGGCGTAGTTTATCATCGCACGAAATTCACCGTAGATATTCTTGCGGGTCGTGAACGAAAGCCCCTGCGCCGAGATCTCCTGCTTCCAGTTCTGCACCATCGGTACGGAAAGGCTGTCGAGTTTCGTGCTTTCAAATTTCGGCAGCACGTTCTTTTTCAGTATTCTGGTCGTTTTGTCGAGCGATGTTTCGCGGACCTCGCTGCGCTTTGCGGCGATGTATTCGTCAAACAGTTGCTTTACCGTCATTTTCGGTGCAAGTTCGCGGCTGTTTACCTGCGCAGTCAACTGCATTTCCAGCGCCTTAGCCGCGTCAGAGCCGTAAGCCACGCGTGTGATCTGTCGGGGTTTACCGAGCGCGTCGGTGTAGTTCACGCGCACGCGGTACTTTTGCAGACCGTCCTTCCTGATGTTCTTGCCTTTTTCGTCAGTCATTTTGTAGATCGGCATGATTTTTCCTCCTATTCCTTGACACTTCGCGCGAAGTGTGCTATAATAAAAGGGCAGAATTCGCCCTTTCGTGGTTGAAGTGGGTGTGAATTTTAATCGAGCGGATATTGGTAGTATCTGCTCTGCTCGCCTCTGAGTGTTGGTAGCGCTCGGGGGCGAGTTTTTTTATTTAAACATAGTATGGGTTTGGCTTGAAAAGCAAGGTTATTAAGTCGATTATCCAACCTATTCCAAACAGTCCAGCTGTAAATAAGTAAAGTATTCCCATTCCTATCTTGCCTTCATAGAACTTGTGACCGCAAACCGTAAACAGGCAAAGGATAAATGATACCCATTTGTTTTTTGGCTTGCCGCCATATGCACCGTTTCTGTTAACATTTGTGTTGGTGTTGGTATTGTTGATAACAATGTTTGGTGTAGCATTGTTTGCGGCGTTAGGCTGAGCAAAATCTTCAACTTGACAGCCACAAAGCGGACATATCACGGCGTTTACATTGATTCTTTGTCCACAATGTTTGCAAAACTTTGTGTTCTGCTCTGCGTTTGTTTGGTTCATCGTTTGATTTTCCATAAAAGATCCTCCTTGAAAATGTCGTAAATCTCGGCAAATATAAACTTTTTATTACAAAACTTTACAATGCCAAAAATTTGTGATATAATATATTTGCAGATAACAGGAGGAAATCTTGTTATTTTATCCCTGTCAGTATTCGCAGTACTGGCGGGGATTTTTTTATAACGCTTTGATAACTGTTTTTACAATGCCGAGTATTCTTATGCGTTCTCTTTCCGCACCTATAAATTCTCTTGGCTGATATTCGGGATTGAAAGATACAAGAATTATCTTATCATCTGAATACTTTATTTTTTTCACAACGCCGTTTTCGCCGTCGATAAGGGCGACTACTACCTGTCCGTCCTCAGCCCAATCTTGCCTTAGCACTTGTATCTTGTCGCCGTTTTCTATTTTCGGATACATACTATCTCCCGAAACGACGATGCACATCGTATTCCTAGCCTCTTCCTCATTGACGATATAAAGCGGCATATAGCCCACAATGAAATCGTTAGCATAAGCGCCAAACCCAGCTGAAACGCTCTCGTATATAGGTACCATATGTACGTTGTCTTGCGGCAGCAGGGTCACGTTGGAGTCGATAGGTTCAGGCTCTTCGCTGCTTTCAAGCGGCTCAGCCCCATCTTCCCAACCCATTAAATATGATGGCGAGGTATCAAGAATATCAGCTAATGTAACGACCATAGAACGAGGTATATCTCTGCCGTTTTCAATATGTGCGATTGACGATTTACTTTTGTAACCCATTTTCTCAGCTAATTCAGATTGTGTCCACCCTTTAGAAATGCGTAAAGCTCGTACTCTATCGCCGATTGTCATACTTATCAACCTCCTGAAATCATTGTATCACAAATTTACAAACGTGTCAACTTGTTTTTGCAATGTTGTAAATAAAGTTGACCTTTTAGACAACTTTGGAAAGTGATTTTTGTTGAAAATTACAAGTTGACAAATTCGTAAACTCGAGTTATAATATAGATGGTGACATAAATGTCAACCTAAACACGGACGGGAGGTGAATATGATGAACCTAGAATACCTAAATGATAGAATAAGTATCAGCCGTATACCTATTACGGCTATCGCGGAAAAGTTAGGGGTATCTCGACAGACACTCTATAACAAAATGCAGGGAAAAAGAGAGTTTAAAACGTCAGAGGTCAGCAAACTCTGTGGTATCCTGCGCTTGTCCGCAGAAGAAAGAAAGCTTGTTTTTTTTGCTGATAAGGTTGACAAAAGCGTCAACTAGCCCCGCGCCGTATCCTAAGGCGTGAGGGGAGATCAAGCCCCACATCAGGGCGCAACAAGACATAGGAGGTAAACCACAATGAAAAAATACAACTGTAACAACACGCTGGACTATGTGCACGAAGCAACCCGTATGTGCGGAACGTTCAGCGAGTGCTCGGGCTGTCAACTTGCTGGGCTGCACTGCGAACTGTACGAGATTATTCCAGAGCACATCAAGCGCGTGCAGGCATGGTCAGACGCTCACCCCGAAACCGTGCTGACGGATAAGCAGGTCGAGATCTTTAAGGCGCTGAACCTGCTTGGATATAAGTATATCGCTCATGACAAGAACAAAGACATAGCTGCATACTTTAGCGAGCCGTATAAAGGGCGGAAATCATGGGAGGCTGGAGCTTTCAGACTAGAGATACATTCCAATGCACGCGAAGTTATTTCCCCGCTCGTTAGTTGGGACGACGCAGAACCTCTGAATATAGCTGAGGCGTTGGAGCAGGCGGAGGAGGCGAACCCATGAAGAAGAAAACCTACCTAATAGAGTTCACCACCGACTACGGCGAACCGCGTATAGTCAGCGTGAAAGCCGAATCGGTGATAACCGCGATACGCACGGCGCGCGACGAGAAGCGCGCGGGAGAATACATAATGTCGGTAAAGGAGGTGTGACACATGAGAACACCGAACGTTGAAACGGCTGTAAGGCTGTACTACACCAAGAGCGAACTGACGAACGCCGACGTCGCCGAACTGTTCGGCACGGGCGAAAGCCAGACGATCAAGATAAAGAAGATGGCAAAGACCGAGATGGCGAAGCGCGGCGTCAAGTCGTGGCTGCCGTATGCCGTCAACACGAAGATAGCCTACGAAGCGTGGGGTATCGACATCGACGATTACGAGCGGCGGCTGAAAAAGCTGCGATCGTTGGAAAAACTGCTGGGAGGTGCTCAGCAATGACCCAACGCGACAGAGCCGAAATGGCAGACCTGCGAGCCGAAAGCGCCCGCAAAGACGAGGTATACAAGCGCCACATAGAGCGCCTGCGCAACGACCGCAAAGTCAAGCAGATGGACACGCTGTTCATCGGGCTGGCGGTGTTTCTGGGCGGCGCGGGCGTGGCGTTCGTGATCTACGCGGCGGCAATGTTCAGCCGCTGGGCGATGTTTGGAGTGTGAGCCATGCGGACTAAAACAGCGCTGAAAATACGCCTGCTTAACGCCGAGGGCAAGTCGCTGCGGCAGATAGCAGAGGCGGTCGACCTTTCGGCAGACGAAATAGAGGACTACCTGCTGACGGCGGGGCTGACCCCTACATACACCGTCAAGCAGGGACGGCAGGAGAACCCGAAGCGAAAGGAGATACGAAATTACATGGAAAATCAGAGAGTGCTCGGCGTGCCGATGAAGAAACGCGGGCTGACGCAGGAACAGCGCAGGCAGATACAGACCGAGTTTGAGCGCGGCACTAGGGTCGCGGAGATAGCGGCGAGATTTGACCGCGATGTCAGCTACATATACAAGCTCCGCCGCGAGTGGCGCGCAGAGCAGACCAAAACACAGGAGGACAAGACCATGAACAACGAGAACACACAAAAATCGCCCGCCCCTGTTGCAGCAGGAACGGACGAAAAGGATAACAATGTCGAGGTTATCACTAACGATAATGATACCACAAACAGCCGCGCTTGTCAAGCCGGTCTGAGCATGAGCACGGGCGGCGGCAAGTCGTACATGATGATGAAAGCTTTGCATGAAACGGAGGAAGAGTAAATGTCAGTGAAGATAAACACACTCGAGATAGAAAACGTAAAACGCATAAAGGCGGTGCAGCTTTCGCCCGCTAAGGACGGGCTGACCGTTATCGGCGGCAAGAACGCGCAGGGCAAGACCTCTGTGCTCGACTGCATAGCGTGGGGACTGGGCGGCGATAGGTTCAAGCCCTCTGCGCCGCGCCGCGAAGGCTCTTTCGCCGACCCGCACCTAAAGATAACCCTTGATAACGGCATTATCGTCGAGCGCTCGGGCAAAAACGGCTCGCTAAAGGTCACCGACAGCACAGGTAAGAAAGGCGGTCAGCAGCTTCTCAACAGCTTCGTCGAGCAGTTCGCCCTCGACCTGCCGCGCTTCATGAACCAGTCGGCTAAGGAAAAGGCGGCTACGCTGCTGCGCATTATCGGCGTTGGCGATAAGCTCGGAGAGCTGGAACGCACCGAAAAAGAGCTCTACGACCGCCGCACAGCTATCGGCAGGATAGCCGACCAAAAGGAAAAGTACGCTAAGGAAATGCCCGTGTACGCAGGCGTGCCCGCCGAACCCGTCAGCGCGGGCGAGCTGATAAAACAGCAGCAGGAGATACTCGCGCGCAACGGCGAAAATCAGCGCAAGCGCGATCAGCGTGAATATTACGCACAGCAGCTCGAGCTTGCGAAGTCGGCTTACGAGCAGGCGAAAATGCGATTTGAAGCCGCCGAAAATAACTTCAAGCTCGCCAACCTCGAAGCGCAGGACTTGGAGGACGAGAGCACGGCGGAGCTTGAACGCAACATCGCCGAGATAGACGAGCTGAACGCTAAGATACGCGCTAACCTCGACCGCGAACACGCCGAGATCGACGCGGAGGACTACCGCTCGCAGTACGCCTACCTCTCGCAGAAGATATTGCAGGTGCGCGACGATAAGCGGGCGCTGCTCGGCGGCGCGGAAATGCCCCTCGCGGGACTTTCGACAGAGGACGGCGAGCTGACGTACAAGGGCTGCAAGTGGGACGGCATGAGCGGCGCGGAACAGCTCATAGTCGCAACGTCCATAGTGCGCAAGCTCAGCCCCGAGTGCGGTTTCGTGCTTTTGGACAAGCTGGAGCAGATGGACTCCGACACCCTCGCCGAGTTCGGCAAATGGCTCGAAGAGCAGGGCTTGCAGGCGATAGCGACAAGGGTATCTACCGGCGGCGAGTGCAGCGTTATCATCGAGGACGGCACATCGTTCACGCCCGAAACGCAGCAGACGAACACACCCAAAGAAACAGGCTTTAAATGGAACGGAGGTAAATTCTGATGGCAGCATATGAGATAACGTCGGGCGCGCAGGGCGGCGCGATGAAAGTGGTGGTCTACGGCCCCGAGGGCATAGGCAAATCAAGCTTCGCGGCGCAGTTCCCCGACCCGCTCTTCATCGACACCGAGGGCAGCACACGCCGCATGAACGTGCGCCGTATGCCCAAGCCGACAAGCTGGGAGATGATAAAGGGCGAGGTGCAGGAAGCCGCTTCGCTGCGCCTTTGCAAGACGATAGTGATAGACACGATAGACTGGGCGGAGCAGCTCTGCATATCCAGCATTTGCGCCGCTCACGGCAAGTCGGGCATAGAGGACTTCGGCTACGGCAAGGGCTATGTTTATGAGTGCGAGGGGTTCGCAAAATTCCTGAACCTCTTGCAGGACGTGGTGGACAGCGGCATAAACGTAGTGCTGACGGCGCACGCGAAGATAGTCAAGTTCGAGCAGCCCGACGAGCTGGGCAGCTACGACCGCTGGGAAATGAAACTGGGTCAGAAAACAGGCTCGCTCATATCGCCAAAAGTCAAGGAATGGGCCGATATGGTGCTCTTCGCCAACTACAAGACCTATGCCGTCGCCGTGGATAAGGACGGCAAGAAGTTCAAGGCGCAGGGCGGCGAGCGCGTGATGTACACGAGCCACCACCCCTGCTGGGACGCTAAAAATCGCGACGGCTTAGCGTCCGAGCTGCCTTTCGACTATTCGCAGATAGCGCATCTTTTCGCCGCTCAGCAGACGGTTCAGACAATTCAGACCCCGCCGCCGCAGACAGTACAGCAGCCCGAGCCTGCCGTGCAGAGCGTTCAGAACGTGCAGACAGTTCAGCAAGCGCCTATGCCTCAGCCCGAGCCGACAGCGCTGCCCGAGCCGCCCGCCGATATACCGCAGGCTCTGCGCGACCTCATGATAGCCGACGGCGTTACGGAAGAGGAGATACGCGAGGTGGTAGCGCAGGAGGGCTACTGCCCCGTAGACATGCCGGTGGCGGCTTACCCGCCCGACTTCATAAGCGGCTGCTTAGTTGCCGACTGGCAGACGGTGCTTGAAAAGATAAAGGAAATGGACATCAATGGCGTGCCGTTTTGAGGATAAGTAAGGAGGAATTTTAATGGACGATTTTAAAGAATTCGGCTGGGAAGACGAGATAAACGACGAGGGCGAGGGCTTTTCATACACCCTGCTGCCCGAGGGCGATTACGACTTCACGGTCGCGAAGTTTGAGCGCGCCCGCCACGCAGGGTCGGCGAAAGTGCCGCCCTGCAATATGGCTAAGGTGACTTTCACGGTCTGGGGCGCTGAGGACAGCGTTGAGATAACGGAAAACTACTTTTTGTGCAAAAAGTTTGAGTGGAAGCTCTCGCAGCTCTTCCTCGCGGTCGGCTTGAAAAAGCACGGTGAGCCGCTGCGCATGAACTGGGGCGCGCTCGCGGGCACGCGCGGAAAATGCCGCGTTTACATAGATAATTACACCAAAAAGGACGGTGCGGCGGGTCAGTCGAACAAGATAAAAAAGCTTTACGCCTACGACGAGAACGTTGACACCGTAAAGCCCGTAAAGCCCGCAGCCGCGCCGCAGGGGTATACTAATGTGCAGACATCTCAGCCCGTGCAGACCTATCAGCAGCCCGCTCAGACGGCGCAGGGCTTTGCGAATAACGCAGGCTTCGGCAGCTTTGGCGGCGGTCAGTACGGCGGCTTCGGAGGTGGCGGCAGATGAACCTGCGTCCATATCAATTAGCGGCAAAAGCGGCGGTACTGGAGCAGTGGGAGAGCGTTGACAAAACGCTCCTCGTGCTGCCGACCGGCACGGGCAAGACGATAGTTTTCTCGGCGGTGACGGAAGAGTGCGTGCGGCAGGGCAAGCGCGTGCTTATCCTCGCGCACAGGGGCGAACTGCTCGCGCAGGCGGCGGATAAGCTGTACAAGACCACGGGGCTGAAAAGCGCGGTCGAGAAAGCCGAGCAGAGCTGCTTAGGCTCGTTCTACCGCGTAACGGTCGGCTCGGTGCAGACCCTCATGCGCGAAAAGCGGCTCAAAGGCTTCTCGGCAAACTACTTCGATACCATCATCATCGACGAAGCGCACCACGCTATCTCCGAAAGCTACCAAAACGTACTTCGGCACTTTCCCGCGGCTAAAGTTCTGGGCGTTACCGCTACGCCCGACCGCGGCGATATGAAAGACTTAGGCTCGGTCTTTGAGAGCCTGGCTTACGAATACACCTTGCCGCAGGCGATAAAAGAGGGCTACCTCTCGCCGATAAAGGCGGTAACTATCCCGCTCACGCTCGACATCTCGGGCGTGGCTACGCAGGCGGGCGACTTTAAGGCAAGCGATATTGACACGGCGCTAGACCCCTATCTGTATCAGATAGCTGACGAAATGCTCAAATACTGCGCCGAGCGCAAGACGGTGGTTTTTCTGCCGCTCGTCAAGACCTCGCAGAAGTTTCGCGATATACTCAACGAGCGCGGCTTTAGGGCGGCTGAGGTAAACGGCGAGAGCGAGGAGAGGGCTGAGATACTGGAAGCTTTTGATAAGGGCGAGTACAACGTGCTCTGCAACAGTATGCTGCTTACAGAGGGCTGGGACTGCCCCTCGGTAGACTGCGTTGTGGTGCTCCGCCCGACCAAAGTGCGCGGCTTGTACTGCCAGATGGTGGGGCGCGGCACAAGGCTCTGCGAGGGCAAGACTGAGCTTCTCTTGCTGGATTTCTTGTGGCACACCGAGCGCCACGAGCTTTGCCGCCCCGCACATCTGATATGCCAAAACGAAGAGGTAGCGCAGAAAATGACCGCTAATCTCGCCGACGAAGCGGGCTGCGCGGTGGATATAGAGGAAGCCGAAAAGCAGGCGAGCGAGGACGTGGTAGCGCAGCGCGAGGAAGCCCTCGCAAAGCAGCTGAAAGCCATGAAAACGCGCAAGCGCAAGCTTGTAGACCCCTTGCAGTACGAAATGTCGATACAGGCTGAGGACTTATCCTCATACGTTCCCGCGTTCGGCTGGGAGTGCGCGCCCGCTACCGATAAGCAGCGCGAACGGCTCGAAAAACTCGGCATACTGCCCGACGCCATTGAAAACGCGGGCAAGGCGAGCCTTATCCTCGACCGCTTAGAGAAACGCCGCGCCGCAGGGCTTACGACCCCGAAGCAGATACGCCTGCTGGAAAACTACGGCTTTCAGCACGTCGGCAAATGGAGCTTCGAGCAGGCGAGCGGCATGATAGCGCGCATTTCGGCGAACGGCTGGCGAGTGCCGCGCGGCGTGTGCGCAGCCGAGTACGTCCCCGCGTGAGGGTACGAGAAAGGAGATATGAATGGAGATACTTGAAATTTTAAGCAAGATACCCCCCGCCGACTGCGATTATCAGGAGTGGCTCGCGGTGGGCATGGCGCTGAAAGAAGAGGGCTATTCGGCGGCTGACTGGGATAACTGGTCGCGCGCCGACAGCCGCTACCGCGCGGGCGAATGCGAGCGCAAGTGGGAGAGCTTCGCGGGAAACGCCAACCCCGTAACGGGCGGCAGCATAGTGCAGATGGCGCGCGAAAGGGGCTTGCTCACGGCCGATACCGACGGCGTGTTTGATTGGAATGACGAGATAAATTACGAGGGCGCTGAGTGCGCCTGCGAGGGCATACCTATCCGCGAGCCTGCCGACTGGCAGCCGGTGCAGGAGCTTGTAACATACCTCTCTGCGCTCTTCGAGGCGGGCGAGAACGTCGGCTACGTCACGGAAACATACGAGAGCGACGAAGAGGGCAAGCGCCGCTACCTGCCTACCCGCGGCTGCTGGGACAGGACTGCGGGCGAGCTGATAGCCCTGCTCAATAACTGCGGCGGCGACATCGGCGCGGTCATCGGCGACTGCAAAGAGGAAGCGGGCGCTTGGATACGCTTCAATCCGCTCGACGGCAAAGGCGTAAAAAACGAGAACGTCACCGACTTCCGCTACGCGCTTGTGGAGAGCGACAGTATGCCGATAGAGCAGCAGAACGCCGTAATGCGCGAGCTGGAGCTGCCGATAGCCCTGCTGGTGTACAGCGGCGGCAAGAGCCTGCACGCGATAGTCAAGATAGACGCGCCGAATTACGAGGAGTACCGCAAGCGCGTGGACTACCTTTACAAAGTTTGCAAGAAAAACGGCCTTGCCATCGACCCGAACAACCGCAACCCCTCGCGCCTGAGCCGTATGCCCGGCGTTACCCGAAACGGCAAGAAGCAGTTCATAGTTGACAAGTCGCTCGGCAAAGAGAGCTTTGAGGAATGGCGCGACTACATCGAGAGTATCAACGACGACCTGCCAGACATTGAGAATTTTGCAGATGAGATGGATAGTTTGCCTGAGCTTGCGCCCGAACTTATCAAGGGCGTATTAAGGCACGGTCATAAAATGCTTTTGGCAGGGCCGTCAAAAGCGGGAAAGAGCTACGCCCTTATCGAGCTTTGCGTTGCTATCGCAGAGGGCAAAGAGTGGCTGGGCTTTGAGTGTGCGAAAGGCAAAGTATTCTATGTAAATCTTGAACTTGACAAAGCAAGCTGCCTGCGCAGATTTGACGATGTTTACAAAGCTATGGGCATAAAAGCGAGCAACCATAACATTGACATTTGGAACTTGCGCGGATATAGCGTACCAATGGATGTGTTAGCACCGGTATTGATACGCCGTGCCGCAAAGCGCGGGTACATCGCCGTAGTTATCGACCCCATTTACAAAGTCATCACGGGCGACGAGAACTCAGCCGACCAAATGGCGCACTTCTGCAACCAGTTCGACAAGATATGCACCGAGCTGGGCTGCGCCGTCATCTACTGCCACCACCACAGCAAGGGCGCGCAGGGCGGCAAGCGCAGTATGGACAGAGCCAGCGGCAGCGGAGTATTCGCCCGCGACCCCGACGCGCTTCTCGACCTCAGCGAGCTGACATTGCCCGAAACGCTGATAACTCAGCAGCAGAACGCCGCCGTCTGCCGCGTGTGCGAGAGCTGGATGCGGCGCTTTTACCGCAATACCGACGAGCTTTGCACACAGGACGACCTTGTGACCCCCTCGGCGATGATGGAGATAACGCACAAGTTCCTCACAGCGAAGTCTTACGCGCTGATGTGCGGCGAGCTGGAGCGGGCGAAGCAGCAGGCGGCGAACCGCACCGCGTGGCGCATAGAGGGCACTCTGCGCGAGTTCCCGAAGTTCAAGCCGCTGAATATGTGGTTCGATTTTCCCGTGCACCGCGCCGACAGCGAGGGCGTGCTGGCAGACCTCGCGGTAGACGAAGCCGCCCCCTCGTGGCAGAAGAATTTCGGCAAAAAGCGCACCCCGAAAGAGCGCAGCAAGGAGCGCAAAGAGAGCATAGAAACGGCTTTCAGCGGCGTGCAGGAGGGCGGCAAGTGCCGAATCGCAGAGCTGGCGGAGTACATGGGAGTGAGCGAAAAAACGGTCGGCAGACACCTGAAAGAGCATGGGGGCTTTTGGATAGACGGCGGCGAATGCGGCATGAAAGCTGACGGACAAGACAGACAAAATCGGTAAAAGGGCATTTTCAGACAGACAGAAAATATCGAATTTTTGTCAGACAAAATCGAAATACGGCTTCGAGAATGTCTATTCGGACAAAGTCGGCAAAAAACCGAGTTTGTCGGGCGGACAGACAAACATATTATTATAAACAATACTTTTTGTCGGGGGCTTGAAACTGCCCCGACGAAAAAGTAATCAGAATAATGACGCGCGAGAGGAGGACGCACAATGAGAAAACAGAGAAGCAAAGGAAGGCAGGACGTTGTTGACGCGGCTAAGAAAATGCCGCCGCTGTTCCACAAACTGCCCGATGAAGATTTTGACATTCGCAGAGCGCGCACGCTTTGGTGGCTGACGAAGCAGCCCGCGGTGCTCAAATACATATGGGATATAGTAAAGCAGTCGGGCGCGCTGATATACGACGATAAGGCGCACAAGTGGCGCGGGGTAGATTTTAGGTGCGAGGAGGAAGACGATGACTGAATTTTTCATGCCGATGATACCGCCGACCGTCACGGCGCAGGAGCACAAGGTGACGGTGAGAAACGGCAAGCCGATATTCTACGACCCGCCAGAAGTCAAGACGGCGAAAGAGAAGCTTGTGGCAAATCTTTGCAAGCACCGACCGGACGAGCCGTACCGCGATGGCGTGCGGCTGACGGTGAAGTGGCTGTTCCCGCGCGGCAGGCACCGCGACGGCGAGTACCGCACCACAAAGCCCGACACGGACAATCTGCAAAAGCTGCTAAAGGACTGCATGACCCTATGCGGCTTCTGGACGGACGACGCGCTGGTCGCGAGCGAGATCTGCGAGAAGTTCTGGGCAGGCACGGCGGGGATATATGTGCGGATAGAGGAGCTGGGCGCATGACCGAGCGTGACATCAAGCGCACGCTTGGGAAGCGTGTGCGCCTTACCGACCCGAAGCTGCACATCGCAGGTGCTGAGTACATACTGAGCGGCGCGGTGATACGCCGCGGAGAGCAGGGGTTCTACTATCAAGCGGAGCTGAAGGACGTAAAGTGCGCGCACAGCTTGGTGTACGTCCCGCTGGAGAACGTTGAAAGGAGCGAGGGAGCATGATCGCAATACTGATAACCACGACCATCTCGGCGATAGCGGCGGTGATGTGGTGTTTGTGCGCGGCGAATACGTCGGCGGAAGAGATCGAACGAGCAAAGGAGGACGAGGACGATGAAAACAATTGAAAAAGATCTAAAAAGCTGCCCGTTTTGCGGCGGGAATGCAAAAATTGAACATATTGATGACACTTATTTGTGCTATGCGGTATGCACAAAATGCCACGCAACAGCACAGGGCTTTTTTAATTATCCTGGCAGCAACGGCGAAGAAAAATCCGTTCTCGCGTGGAATAGAAGGGTGGGTGAGCCGCCTGCTGCCGACGTGCAGGAAGTCAAGCACGGATATTGGATACCTGAAAGAGACCCGGATGAAGGCAATAGAATACAGTGCTATCACTGTTCTGTGTGTGATGATGATTTTCATTACATCGGGGCGTTCGTTGCAACGAAGTACTGTCCGAACTGCGGTGCTAGAATGGACGGTGAAGAAAAATGAAACGTTCAGAACTTGAAAAGTATCTCGGCAAGACCGTAGAAGTAACTATCTTCGGCGAAACGCTGAGGGGTATTCTGCACAAAACGGGCGAGGAGCAGTTCAAGAACAATTACAATCTGTACCTGCCGAAGAAGTATTATTTCGTGACCGACGAATGCGGAATACCCTGCGGCAACTGCATATTCAGGTGCTCTCACGTTGGCAAATTGCGGCTGATAGGCGGTGACGGCAAATGACCAAGACCGACCTGCAAAATTACCGCGCGGACAAGCGCAGGCTCGACCGAATAAGCGCGCAGCTCGCGGAACTGGAGACCCGAGTGTGCGTGCAGTCCGCCGCCGACCCGCCATTCAGCAAGCACTGCGTGACCCTCAGCGGCTTGCCGCCGAGCGACGAGGTAACGGCTCTCCACCGCGAGAAAGCCGCCCTAGAACGCCGCACAGCCGCCGTCCGCGCGTACATATCCGCCATACCCGACCCGCAGACCCGCGAGATGTTTGAACTGAAATATCTCAAAGGCAAGACGTTCCTGCAAGTCGCGATGGCGATAGGTCTCGGCGGCAACGAATCGTGCGTAAAAATGCGGATATATCGCCAGCTCAGAAAGTTGTGACTTTTGTGACTTTTTGACGTGTTATAATTTAAACTGGGGACAGTAGGACAGCACTGACTTGCACTTCATTTGATGAATCTCCTTTCAATCACGGGGCGCAAGTCCCGTGCGGTGCGAGCGAGGGCATGACCTTGTGCGCCGCGCCATTTGCTTCCGAACCTCCTTAAATTTGCGATGGACACTCCGCTTTCGGGCGGGGTGTCTTTTGTGTGCGCGAAAAGAAAGGACGGTGCGCCGTATGACCGAACGTCAGAAAAGATTTGCAGAATATTACGCCCAGTGCGGCAATACCGTTCAGAGCGCGCTGCGGGCAGGGTACAGCGAGAATTACGCCAACGCCCGCGCGCATGAGCTGTTGGTGAATGTTGGAGTTGCCGAGTATATCCGCGAGCTGGGCGAGAGGGCGCAGGACGAGCGCATAATGACCGCTAAACAACGGCAGGCGCTGCTCTCTGACATCGCTAAGGACGGCGGCAACGACCCCGCCGACCGTATCCGCGCCGTTGATACCCTCAACAAAATGACGGGCGAGTACGTCGCGAAGATACAGGCTGAGGTCAAGACTTCCGATAAGCTCGCCGACGTTTTCGCTCAGATAGGCGGTGAGGGGCTTGACGAGTAGCTTCCCCCTCTCGCAAAAATATATCGACTTCATAAGCAGCGTGCACGGCGTTTCGGCAGACTTCCTCGAGGGTACTACGGCAAGCGGCAAGACTACCGTAGGCGCGGGCGTGAAGTTCATGCGAATGGTCTCCGCAAGCCGTAAAAAGCTGCACGTCATAGCCGCGAAAACTACCGGCAAGGCTGAGGAAACTATCATTCAGCAGGATAACGGTATCCTTGACCTGCACGCGGGCGCGCGCTACTTCGGCAACGGCGATAAGGATTACAAGCTGCCGCATATCAAATTCGAGGGCAAGATAATATACATTCTCGGTTACGACAATAAGGACAAGTGGCAGATGGCTCTCGGCGCGCAGTTCGGCTGCGTTTATATCGACGAGATAAACACCGCCGATATTGAGTTCGTCCGCGAGATGTCTACCCGTAATGATTATCTGATGGCGACCCTCAATCCCGACGACCCCAGCCTGCCCGTGTACAAAGAGTTCGTCAACCGCTCGCGGCCGTACCGCAAATACGCGGCGGACGTGCCCGCTGAGATAATGAAAGAGCTTACGGAAGACCCCGTGCCGACATGGCGCTATTGGTTCTTCACTTTTCGCGACAACCTCTCGCTTACCGAAGAGGATATACAGCGCAAAATGGCGGCTGCACCGAAAGGAACTAAGCTGTATAAGAACAAGATACTAGGTCTGAGAGGGCGCGCTACGGGGCTTGTTTTCGACCTGCAAAAGCGCAGTATCTTGACGGCGGGGCAGGCGCGGCAAATGCGCTTTGCACGCTTCTCCGCGGGGCTTGACACAGCCTATTCGCAGACCTCGCCCGATACGATAGCTTTCACGTTCGTGGGTATTACGGCGGACAGAAAATGCCTGCTGCTCGACGAAGAGGTCTACAATAACCGCGACAGACAAGTGCCCCTCACCCCCTCTGACATACCGAAGATATTCACGGCGTTTCTCGAGAAAAACCGCCGTGCGTGGGGCTTTGCCAAAGATGTGTATATCGACAGCGCCGACCAGGCGACGATACTTGAATGTCAGAAGTTCGGGCGGCTCTCCGGCAGCATTTACAGCTTTATCCCCGCGTTCAAGCGAACGAAGATAATCGACCGTATACACTTGCAGTCGGCGTGGCTGGCGGCAGGTGATTTTTATATCTTAGAACATTGCAGGGCGTACATCGCCGAGATGGATATATATAGCTGGCAGGAGGACAAGGCAGCCCCCGAGGACGGCAACGACCATCTTATAAACTCCTGCCAATACGCATGGCTGCCGTACAGATCACTTATCGGGAGTGTGAAAAATGAAATTTGAATTGGGAAGCAAGGTGAAGAAAATGCTGCGAACATGGCTGGATATACAGCCCGCGCCCGAGTACAGCATATGTATAGCCGAGAAAACGGGATTTTATACAGAGGTCGCCCGCTCGCAGATATGGTATCGCGGCGACGCTTACGAGCTTTCGCAGTTTTTCGGACAGCTCGACCTCAGCACGGCGAGCTTTTGGGGCAGCGTGCCCGAGCGCGAGAAGATACGCAAGATACACAGCGGCTTGCCCGCCGTGATAGCCGATACGCTGGCGTATATCGTCAAGGCGGATATGGACGACATCACGGTAGCGGGCGAAAGGGCGGCGGCAGACTTCGCGCATATCTGCGAGCACACCGACTTTACCGAGCTTACGGGGCAGGCCGTTGCGGCTGCTCTGGTTGACGGCGACGGCGCTTTCAAGATCTCGGTAGACCCCGCCGTTTCAGATACGCCGATAGTCGAGTTCGTCGGCGCGGATAAAGTTGAATACAACTGCTCGCGCGGGGTGCTGCGCGAAGTGATATTCCATTCCGAACACACCGTCGGAACTAAGAGATTTCACCTCGAGGAGCGCTACGGCAAAGGGTACATCGAGAGCCGTCTTTACAGCGGCGAGAAAGAAGTGCCGCTCGAAAGCGTGCCGCAGCTTGCGGGCATACCTCCGCGCGCCGAGTTCGCAGGCGGGTATATAATGGCTGTACCGCTGAGATTTTACGCCTCGAAGAAATACCCGAACAGGGGCAAGAGCATTTTCGACGGCGGCAAATCAGACTGCTTCGACGCGCTTGACGAAGTTATCTCGCAGTGGTGGGACGCTATCAGAGCGGGGCGCGTGAAGCAGTACATACCCGAAACGCTTATCCCGCGCGACCCCGAAAACGGCAGACCCCTGGCGCCCGAGCAGTTCGGCAACAGCTACATCAGCACCATGCAGCCGCTGCAAGAGGGCGTTTCGCCGAAGATAGAGGTAGTTCAGCCCGACATCAAGTACGAGGCTTTCACGGCGAGTTACACGAGCTGCCTGCTTATGTGCTTGCAAGGGCTTGTGTCGCCCGCAACGCTGGGCATAGACGTAGGCAAGATGTCCTCCGCGGAAGCCCAGCGCGAGAAGAAAGACGTTACGGGAAACACGCGCAACACCATCACTGCGGCGCTTGAAAAGGCGCTGCCCGAACTTGTGTGCGCCATGCTGAAAACGTACGACAATATGCGCGGCAGAGCGCCCGCGGAGTATGAAGCGGCGGCGGATTTCGGCGAATACGGCGCGCCCGATTTCGGCAGCCGAGTCGAAACAGTCGGCAAGGCGGGCACATACGGCGTAATGTCGGTGCAAACGCAGGTGGAAGAGCTATGGGGCAGTTCGAAGAGCGACGAATGGAAGGCGGGCGAGGTCAAGCGGCTGATGCACGAAAAAGGGCTGACAGATGGCGCGCCGACCTCGATAGGTGACGAGCTTGCTTAGTTTCAAGGACATCGCGAAGATATTCGAGGAGATAGAGGTGCGGCTCTGCGCCGCGCTGAAACGCTGTTTGAAAAAGCACAAGCAGTTAGAGAGCCGCGAGGGCTTGGAGTGGAGCGCATGGCAGGCTGAGAAGCTGCACGCTCTGGAGCAGTTCCGCCGCGAGAACCGCGCCGTGATGGACGATTACGCCGACCTTATAGACGCGCAGACCCGCGAGCTTATGCAAGAGCAGTTCGCCGAGGGTGAGCGGCTGGCGGAGCAGGAAACGGCGCAGACGCAGCAGCAGATAAGCGAAGCGCCGCCCGTCAGCAGCAGCGGCAGCGTGCACTTTTTCGGCGTGAACGAAGCGAAGATGGAAAGCCTTATGCAGGACATCACCGAGCTTGAACAGCGCGCGGAAACAGCCGCCCTACGCACGATGGACGACGTTTACAGGCAAACGCTCAACCGCGTACAGTTGGCGCAGGCGGTGGGTGAAATGCCGCTAGAAAAGGCGATAGACGAAGCGGTGCGCGACTTCCTCGAGCAGGGGATAAAGTGCATAGTCTACCGCGACGGGCGGCGGGTGAACATAGCCGACTATGTGCGTATGGCACTGCGGACGACATCGGCGCGTGCGGCTCTGCAAGGAAGGGCTAAGCGCTTTGCCGAGCTGGGGTATGATACCGTGCTCATCTCGCAGTACAGCGCCTGCTCAAAGACCTGCGAGCCTTGGCAGGGGCGGGTGTATATCGACGACGTATTCACCGTGTGGCAGGGCGAGAGCGACGGCGTGCGGGGAAGATCGAACTACTGCGGCGAATGGTTCACGCTGCTCTCGCACGCGATAAGCGGCGGGCTTTTCCACCCGAACTGCCGCCACACCATGGGACAGTACATACACGGCGTAACGCAGCCGCCCGAGCCGATACCAGCCGAGCAGATAAAGCGCGAGCGCGAACTGGAGCAGAAACAGAGGGCGATGGAGCGAAACATACGCCGCCTGAAAAGGCTGGAAGCAGGCACGCTTGACCCCGCAGCCGCAAAGGAGTACCGCCGCAAACTGAACGCCGCCGAGCGCGAGCTTGGCGACTTCGTGAACGCCAACAGAGATGTGCTTAGGCGGGAGTTTGAGAGGGAAAAGGCGTATACTGAGGGGGTTGACATACCAACGGAAAGGGGCGTGTCTGGTAAGATAGCCTCTGCTACAAGTGAAAATGCAGTTGATCTTAAATACATAAATTCCGACGAATATAAGAAGAAATTTGACGGGATAACAGGCAATCCGAAAGTTGATAAACAGCTTCATTCACAGGCTGTTGCACAGCTTACTCATAGAAATGGTACATACGGTGAAGATCTAACTCTGATAAATGCTGAAACAGGAAATATAGAAGGGCGGCAGTCAAAATCTGTATCTGAAAACGGCGTTGAGTATAATAGCAGCTTGAATAAGGCATTAGCAGATAATCCGCCGTACAGTTTAATATCTATACATAATCACCCAACAAATAATCCGCCGACAGGCAGTGATCTGGTATCAAATGCCGGCAGAAAATATAGGCTGGGGGTCGTTGTTACTCATAACGGACGTGTATTTACATACAAAGCTGGAAACAAGCCTTTTTTAGCAAATTCTTTTGATAGTGTAGTTGACAAAAACCGCTCAAAGGGGTATAATGAATATGAGGCTATAGTTGAAACGTTAAAGCAATATCAGCGTGACTATGGAATAGAATGGAGTGAAAGATAATGGCTTTTAAGCATGGGCATTATGTTGACAGTGGACTTTCTCCCGAAGAACGAGAAAAAGCGTGCATTTCCGCAGAAGAAGAAAATAAAAAACTTACAAGCTGGGATGATGTGCCACTTGTTTGTGAAGATCAGGATGAAGATTGATACCGCTTGACCAAGGTCAGGCGGTATTTTTATACCTAAATATCGGAAATATGCACTCTGCTTCGGCAGGGTGCTTTTTTCATACAAAAAACCAAGAAAGCGAGGTAAAAACATGGACGAAAAGAAGAAAACTCCCGAAGAGGAGCAGGAGAAGAAAGCTGCGCCCGCCGAGGAGAAAAAGGAAGAGCCAAAGGCTGATGAAAAGCCTGCGGACAAGGCTGACGAGAACTCAGCCGATAAGGAACAGCCTGCGTCGGACGATAGTCAGGGTGATGAGAACGGCGAGGGCGCTGACGAGCCTGCCGATAAGCCCGAACCCGCAGGGGATAAGCCCGACGAAAAGGACGAGGAGATACTGCGGCTGAAAACGCAGATAGCCGCCATGCAGCTTGGCGTGAGCGCCGAAGCTATGGAGGACGCAGTGGCGCTCGCCGAAAGCTACGTCAGAAACGGCAGCGCTAAGGACATAAGCGCCGCGCTCTCAGCCGTTGTGAAGAAGTACCCCGATATGAAGGGCAAGGAGGGCGCTGCGGGCGGGTTCAAGGTCGGCGCGGGGTCTTCGGACACTGAGGAAAAGAAGCCGCAGAACAAGCAGACAGCGCAGAAACGCTGGAACAAATTCAAATAATGGAGGAATGAAATATGCCGAATCTTAATTACGCAGAGGTATGGAACCCCGAACTGGTGGAGATCAGAATACAGGAAACGCTCTCCAGCCCTTTCATAACACAGAACGTGCGCTGGCTCGACGCTAAGACCTTCCACTTCACGCAGATGTCTACTTCGGGTTACAAGTCGCACAACCGCAACGGCGGCTGGAACACGGGCAAGTACGTTCAGACCGATACGCCTTTCACCCTTACCCACGACCGCGACGTGCAGTTTCTCATCGACAAGGCGGACGTTGACGAGACCAACGCTACCGCCTCTATCAAGAATATCTCCGAAACGTTCGAGCGCACACAGGCTGCTCCCGAGACCGACGCGCTCTTCTTCTCCCGCGTGGCGGCAAGGGCGCAGGCGCTCGAGGGCTACCACTCTGAGACCGCCGCAGACTCGTACACAAAGTCGAACGTTTTTGATAAGCTGAAAGGCTTCCTCGCGGCGGGCAAGCTGCGCAGATACAAGGCTAACGGCTCGCTCATCATGTACGTTACGAGCGCAGTTATGGACTTGCTGGAAAAGTCGGATAAGTTCACCCGCACCATCTCCATGACCGAGATAGCAGAGGGGGGACTTGGGCTGAGAACGCGCGTTACCGACATCGACGGCGTGCCAATAATGGAGGTCATCGACGACGAGCGCTTCTACGACCGCTTCGATTTCGACCCCGAGGACGGCGGATTTGAGCCTTGCGCGGCAAGCTATGTAAAGACTGCCGATACCGAGATAGTGAGCGGTAAGGATTACTACACCGAGTCGGGCGGTTCTTACACTAAGGTGTCCGGCACGCCCAGCAAGTCGGCGCTCGATACTTACTACGAAAAGGCGGCGGGTTCGCACAAGATAAACGTGCTCATCGCAACGCCCGAAACTACTAAGATAGTGCCGAAGATCGCGAGCATTTACAACTTTGCTCCCGGCACGCACACCGAGGGCGACGGCTACCTCTATCAGAACCGCGCGTTTTCCGACGTGTTCACTTTCCCGAACGGCAAGGACGGAAAGATAGACAGCATTTACGTCGATACCGACACGGCCGAATACAGCGAGTAAGGGGTGAGCGCATTTGTACCTCACATACGCAGAGTTCACAGTCCTTTGCCCCGAAAGCGAAGTTGACGAAGAGCAGTTCGCGGCGCTGGAACGGCGGGCTGAGAGCGATATAGATACGCTTACTTTCAACCGTATCACGGCGATGGGCTTTGAGCGCCTTACAGACTTTCAAAAAGAGCGCGTAAGGCGTTCGGCGGCATTGCAGGTGAGATTTATCGCCGATAATGCCGAGCTGCTGGAAAGCCCTCTGAGCGCTTACAGCATAAGCGGCGTTTCGATGTCGTTCGATAGGTCTAAGATAGTTACCGTGGGCGGGGCGACCACCACCGCGCAGGTGTACGGCTTGCTCTTGCAGACGGGGCTTTGCTGCCGAAAGGCGGGGGTGTGAATGAAATTTCCTAAGCTTGTGCCGCCGCGCGTGTGCGTTACCCCTTGCCGTATCACGCAGACTGATGGGCTGAACCCCGACGGCTCGCGGCGGCAGACGGTGATATTCGAGGGCAAATGCTTCCACACGCAAAAGTCGCGGCAGAAGCTCAGCGCCGAGAAGCAGCTGATAACCCTTTCGGGCGAAGCGCTCTTTAACGGCGACATCGCCCCCGACCGACCGCTGATAGAGGGGTACGCCGAGATAGGCGGCAGAAAGTACACGATATACGGCAGCGAGAAAGCGACCGACCCCGACGGCAGCGTGAATTACACAAGATTGGAGCTGATATGATGAGCGTAACGCTTGAGCTTTACCCCGCCGCGATAAAGGCGCTGGAAGAGGCTGCGGAGCTTGCCGCAAAAGAAGCCCTACAGCAGGTGATAACGGATTCGCAGAACACCGTACCGCTGGGCGAGGGCGACTTGCAGGGCGGTATGTACGTCGGCATGATGAAAACGCCCGAGAGCACTCACGTCTACATAGACCACAGTATGCTTTACTCGCGCTATCTGTATTTCGGCAACAAGATGGTTGACGCCGAAACGGGCAAAGGGCCTGCGCTGGTGCGCGACAAAAGCGGCAGCATAGTCGGGTACAGATTTCGCAAGGGCGCGGTGCTGAAAGTGAAACAGCCGATAGAAAAGCTGAAATTCCGCGGCGGGCGGCGCGACCACTGGCTGGAGCCGTATATCAGCGGCGCGAAAAAAGACTTCGTGCGCGATAACTTCATGCGCGCGTACAAGGAAAGGCTGAGCAAGATATGAAAAGAATGACCCTGCTGAACGTGCGGGATATGCTGGCGGAGCTGCTCGGTACGCAGCAGGTGTACGCAGGCGGTCTTGACGGCAGCGCCGAGAGCTGCATGGGCGTTTTTGAGCTGAAAGGCGGTACGCGGCGGCTCTGCATAGGCGGCGAGGAGTACACGAAAACGCTTGAAAAGCGGGTGACCGTGATAGTCCACCACACCGACGCGCCCTCGGCTGCCGAAGCCCGCGCGGAAGAGGTGTACGAAGCCTTTGCGGCGGTGCGAAGACGGCGTACAGGCGGCTTTACGGTGGCGTACATACAGCCCGCCGAGCCGATAAACTTGGGGCGCGACGAACGCGGCATATGCGAATACGCCGTGGAAGCGACTATATATTACGAAAGGAATGAATAACTATGGCAGGAAAAACAGGGGTATACCCCGTGTATGAAAATCAGTTCAAGATAGACAAAACGGGCGGCGACGGCTCTACTGCGGATAACCTCGTCGGCATTGCCGATATGGAGAGCTTTTCGGTATCCATCGACGGCAACGTAGAGGAATGGAAGCCTTTTGAAGCCGAGGGCTGGACGCGCAGGCTAATGACAGGCAAGTCGATAACGATAAGCATTTCGGGCAAGCGCAACGTCGGCGACGCGGGCAACGACTACATAGAGGGGCTGGCTATGAAAACGGGCGAGGACGCCACCACCACCCTTATATGGACTTTCCCGAGCGGCGCTAAGCTCGTGATAAAGGGCGTAGTGAACGTTACCGAATGGGGCGGCGGCGATTCTACCGGCGTAGCCCCGCTGGCTTTCGACTTCATGAGCGACGGCAAGCCGACATTCACGCCCGCAGCAGCGTAAACATTACAGCATTACAACACATAGGTAAAGGCGCTCCGCTGTATATCGGCGGGCGCTTTATCTTTGCCGCGAAACGGAGGAATAACTATGGCAAAATTATACACACTCGATAAGAAACTGCTTGTGGGCAGCCCCGAGATACGCATAGGCGAAAAGGTCTACCCCGTAGACGACCGCGCCAAGACCGTGCGTAAGATAATCGCGATATGCGGCAAGGCGGACGGCGGCAGCGAAGCCGATATAGATAAGATGGACGAGGTGCTGAAGCTCGCCCTCACGCCGAAAGCCTTTAACGAGATAGATAAGCTGGAGCTTTCGTGGACGGCGTATCACGAGCTTTTCAACACCGTGCTGAGCGCCGTTATGGGCGAAGACCCGCAGGAGGAAGAACAGGCGGAGCAGCGATTTCAGCCCACCGAGTAACCCCTGCTACGACCTTGAATTTGACCGCGAGCTGATAGCGCAGTCGATAGCGAAGCAGTACCACATACTGCCCAGCGAGCAGGAAGACCTGCATTATCCCGACTGGTACAGGCTCGTTGCGGGGCTTATGGAGGACACGCCGCTGGGGCGCATAGTGCAGATACGCGCCGAGACCGACAGGGAAGCGATAGAGCGCATGGGCGAGTACGAACATGGCGTGCGCCGCCGCTGGCGCGAGTTCCGCGCGAACAAGGTAAAAGCCGAGGTAAAGCCCGAGCAGTACGCGGCGATGTTTGAGAAAATGTTTGAAAATATGTTCGGAGGAGGTGTGTAAATGGCAGACGGCACAAGCGTAGGCAAGCTTACCCTTGATCTGGAGATAAGGGACAAGGTGGCGGCGCAGCTCGAGGAGCTGAAAAACAGCATATCGAAAATGCTCTCGAAGCCGATGGAACAGGCAGCCGAGCAGGCGGCTGAAAGCGTGCAGAAGGGCATGGAGAAAGCCGTAGAGTCCGCCGCGGAGAAGATGGAAGAAGGTATGTCGGGCGCTGTGGACAGCGTCAAGAACGACATAGAAGAGCTTGCGCGGGAAGCCGCAAAGGTGAAAGTTCCGCAGCCCTCGGCAAAGCCGCAGCAGAAGGTAGTAGAGCTGACGGGCAAGAGCGCTACGGCTACTGAGATGGGGGTAAAGACAGAAGCGGATATATCGGCGGCAAAAGGCATAGAGGCTGCGAAAAAGCAGGCGCAGGAGCTTAAAGAGCTGCTGAAAGCCATCGGCAATTACGAAGTTCCTGCCGACCCCGTAGAGCGGCTTGAACAGCAGCTTGAAAATACCAAAGAGAAGATAAGCCTTGTTCAGGCGAAGTGGCAGGAGCTCAACGCGGCGCTCGGCAGTGCGCAGACCGACAAGGAAGCCGCAAAGCTGGTAGAGCAGATAAACGCCGCCGAAAAGCAGCTTATCTCTTTGCAAAATTCTGCCGAGAGCACTCAAAGCAAGATAGAAAGCGCTGAGGAAAGCGTGGGAGAAACTGCTGCCGAAAGCGCACAGAGCGGCGAGAAGTCCGCAGGCAAAATGAAAGCCGCTTTCAGCAAGGCTGCGGGCGGTGTGAAAAAGGTCTTTGGCGGCGCGCTAAATACCCTGCGCGGCGGATTTTCCAAACTGCGCAGCGTGGGCGGCAAGGCTCTGGACGGCATAAAGGCTAAATTTTCGGGGCTCAAAAGGTCGGCGAACGGCGTAAGCTCCCCCGTCCAAAAGCTGGGCAAATCTATCCGCAGCGCCGCTAAATCAGCACTGCTCATGGCGGGGCTGTACGCGGCGTTTCGCGGTATGAAGTCGGCTATGCAGGAAGCCTGCATGGGCAACGAGCAGTTCTCGAAGTCGCTAAACGAGATAAAAGCGAACCTTTCGATAGCTTTTCAGCCGATAATGCAGGCGGTAATGCCCGCGATAAATTCGATGATGGCGGGGCTGGCGGCGGCTTCAAAGGCGCTGGCGACCTTTACGGCTGAGATATTCGGCAGCACATACAAGAAGTCGATGGAAGCGGCGAAAAAGGTCAAAGAGGTAGGCAAGGAGGCTAAGAAAAATTCGGCTTACCTCGCAAGCTTCGACGAAATGAACGTCGCGCAGGACACGCAGTCTGAAAGCGAAGAGAGCGGCGAAAGCGGTATCGACTGGAGCGCGATAAACGGCGAGGGCGCCGAGCTGCCCGACTGGGCGGAGAAGATGAAAGCCGCGATAAAAGCGGGCGACTGGCAGGGCGCAGGCAAGCAACTGGGCGCGGCGGTAAACTCTATGGTAGATAAGATACCGTGGACGAAGATACGCAAAAAGCTCAATAAAGCTGTGAAAAATACCGCCAAGCTGCTGAACGGTCTTGTCAGCGGCGTGGACTGGAAGAAGCTCGGAAACAGCGTGGGCGAGGGCGTGAACACCGCTTTCGGCGCGCTGGATACTTTCCTCACCACCTTTGACTTTGCCGCTTTCGGCACGGCTGCGGCAGACCTGCTCAACGGCGCGGTGCAGACTACCGACTTCACGCTGATCGGCAAAACGCTTTCAGATAAGCTCAACGCTGTTATCACAACGGCTTACGCATTCGTCACCACGTTCGACTTTGCGGGGCTGGGGAGCGGTCTGGGCGACGGCGTGAATGCGTGGTTCGCAAACACCGACTTCGCCAAAGCGGGGCAAACGCTGGGCGAGTCGATAAAGGGCGTACTGCAAACGGCTATAAGCTTCTTGCAGACGGTGGACTGGTCGAAGGTAGGCACTTCGATAGCCGATTTCTTGAAGAACATCGACTGGGGCGGAATAGCGAGCAAGGCTTTTGAGCTGCTCGGCTCGGCGCTGAGCGCGGCCGTCACCCTGGTAGTCACCGTGATAAAAGAGCTGGGCGGCGGCATTGCCGACAACTTCAAGGACGGCTTTCTCAACGGTATCTTCGAAACTTTCAAGGACATCGGCGACTGGATAAAGGAGCACATCTTCGAGCCTTTTATGCGCGGCTTCAAGAAATGTTTCGGCATACACTCGCCCTCTAAGGTGATGGACGAGCAGGGCGGCTTGATAATGGCGGGTCTGCTGCGCGGCATTACCTCGAAGATAAGCGGTGTTATCAGCAAATTCAAAACGCTGCTCAAAAAGATAAAGGAAGTTTTCGTGAGCGTGCCGAGCTGGTTCAAGAGCAAGTTCGCAGCCGCGCTCACGATGATTAAATCGGCGTTCTCGCTAAGCTCGGTAAAAGAGCATTTCGGGGCGATAAAGGATAAGATAGTAGAGATATTCGGCAGCCTGAAAGACGCGCTCAAAGAGCCGCTGAACTGGCTGATAGACCTTGCGAACAAGGTGATCTCGGGCATAAATTCAATAAGTATCGACCTGCCCTCCGCCGTTGCGGACATCGTGGGCTTCGACAAGATAGGTTTTGACATACCAGAGATACCAAAGCTTGCACAGGGCGGTCTTGCTACTGCGCCAACGCTCGCGATGGTCGGCGATAACCGCAACGCTAAAGCCGACCCCGAAGTAATATCGCCGCTGAGCAAGCTGCAAGGGCTGATAGACGGCGGCAAGATGTCGGAAGCGGTAGAGCTGCTGCGCGAGATACTGGAGCTTCTGCGCGGCATGGAGCTTACGGTAACGGGACAGGTAGACAAGAAAACGCTTTTCGACTGTATAGTCGCTATGAACGCCGCGTACCGCCGCAGAAACGGCAAGGGGGCATTTGAATGAACGGAAAACTGCTGAAAATACGCGGCGTGTGGGTGAGAGACCCCGACCCCGATAGCTGGTCGCCGGTGCACTATCCCGAATGGACGGCAGGCTCGGGGCGCACGGCTTCGGGCTATTCGGTCGGCGCGATAAAGCACCGCAAGTGGAAGCTGCCGCTGAGCTGGACGAACATACCCGAGACTGAGGAAGCGGAGCTGGAGGAGCTGATAGAGGGCGGCGGAAGCTTTTTCGCAGTCGAGTTTTACCACCGCTGCGGGTACATCGCGATAACGGCATATGCCGGCGAGTTCGTGCCCAGCGGCATAGTGCGCACCGACAGCGGAATTTACTACAAAAAGTGCACGGTCAGCCTTGTGGAGCAGTAGGAGGTGAAAAATGTACCAAGTAAGCGCAGAATTGCAGGCGGCGATACTGAGCAGCTCGCCGCTTTACGGGATAATGCTCGAAGACCTCACCACCGCCCGCACCCTGACCGCCGAAGCGATATTCACGGCGACCAGCGACCGCGAATCGACCTCTTTAAGCGACGATATAGAACTTGGCGCGGTCTGCTCGCAGTCGTGGACGGTAAACATCGCCGACAGCGCGGGCGGGTACGTCGGGCATATGTTTCGGCTGTCTTTGTATATCGCGGACATCGAGGGCGGCAAAATGACGTGGGGCAGGCTCGCGCGATACAAGTTCGGGCGCATAAAAACGCTCACGCCGCGTCAGATACGGCGGCTTGGCGAGGTGCTCGGTGAGCCTATCCCGATGGGCGTTTTCATCTGCACCAAAGCACCGAAAAACGGCACGGGTCGCGAGCTTTCGCTGTACGATATGCTGTATTTTGCCGACCGCGAGTACAAATGCGGATTGCAGCTGCCCGCAAGCGCCGAAGCCGTTGAGCAGGACGTTTGCAGACAGCTCGGCGTTCAGTGCATGGGCGGCGCGGTCAGCGGCGACTTGCAAGAGAGCGGAGGTGCTGACCTGCTCGCGTCGAACGGCGCACAGCTTGTCGCGGCAAGCTTTGACTTCGAGATAGCCACCATCGCGGCGGGCACGACCTGCCGCCAAATGCTCGGGTACATCGCGGCGGCGCGGGGGCATTTCGGGTTCATAGACCGCGAGGGGGTCTACCGCACGCGGTGGTACACGTCGGCGCGCGAGATCACCGCGAGCGAGGCGGACGAGCCGACCCTTTCGGAAACGCCGAACATAATAGTCGGCGTGGTCTGCGACATCGACGACGACACGCGCATGACGGCGGGCGAAACGGACGAGAGCAAAGGGCGAATACTTCAGCTCGCGTGCCCGTACATGAACCGCAGTCTGCTGGACAGCCTTTTCAGCCGCGTGAAAAATTACACATGGTACACGGCGCAGTTTCGGCACAGGCTCGGCGACCCGCGGCTCGACGTCGGCGACGTTGTGACCTATTCGGGCGCGGCGATACCCGTCACGGGGCTGGCGTTCAGCTATGACGGCGGACTGAGCGCGGATATAACCGCCGCCGGACTTAACGATGAAGAACAGTTGATATGAGGAGTGATTTTATGGCAGAAAATTTGACGATCGAAGAACGTGTGACGGCCCTAGAGAACGCGGCGAAGTACAAACTGCGCTATTCGGGCGAGCAGATAGACAGCTTTTTCGATACGTTGTCCGCAAGAGGATTTGAACACGGGCGAGAGAGTTTCACGGTGAAAAAGGGTACGTCGGTCGCGAGCCAGCGCGTAACGCTGAATATCCCGAACGCGACGGCGAACACGCGCGTGCTGGCGACGGCGAGCTATGTGTACAGCACGGGGCAGGTGGCGGCTATGAACGTCTGCTGCTTTTTGGAGTACCTCGCGGGCACGGGCTACCGCTGCTACGTCACGAACGGGCGATACAAGCAGAGCGGCGGCGCACAGGAGGGGTATCTGCCGACGGGCACATACCACGTTGACTGGCTCGTGATAGGGAGGTAAAAATGGAGTATACTGAGAATTTAACGCTTGCGCTTGTCGGCGACGATGACTTGTTCGACGAAGCGTATCTGAACGCGAATTTTGAGAAGATAGACGCGGCGTATGTCGAGCTTTCGCAGAGAAGCGGCGGCGGGAGCGCGCCCGCCCTAGCCTCGGCGGTGGCGGAGGGGGTAGTAGGCAGAGCGGCAAACGCAACGAAAATTGAGAACGTTGCAAAGTACGATATATCGGGGATAAAATGGGAACAGGGAACTATAACCAGCAGCGGCAATTCCGACAGTACAACTGTAATCAGAACCGCAGATTATGTGATTTTTGATGGGACGAGCGTAACGGGACCTGTCGCAATATTTGCAACGGATAAAGACGGCGGCGAGCTTTTGATCGACCTTATGCTTTTTGACGAAAATAAAAACCTACTTGCAGACCTTTATTGGCTCAACAGCGGCACAGAAAATGAAGTCCCAAAAAATACAAGATTTTTGCGTGTTTGCCTAAAGCGTTCAGGCGAGCCGGTTATTACACCTGACATACTCGGTTCGTGCGTACTGGAAAAATTTTTATAGGAGGAAGAGTAATGGCAATAGAAACAACATATTTCACAGCTACAGACCACGACGCTAACTGGGAAGAAGTACGAGCATGGCTGGCGGCTAATGCGACAGAATACTTTGATACAATCGACGGAACGACTTGGTCTAATGAGGTGATTTGTAAAAATGATGGTAAAGAAGTATTGAAATTGAATTTCACGTCATCGGGCGGAACAAGCCTTTTTGCTGTATACCTTAAAAATGGTGTGTCTATTGGTTCAAGTTATTGGGATAAAAGCAGAAAATTCGTAAAAGCCTATAAAACCGATAACGGGATCTGCTTATGGGCAAGTAATACGGACAATATAATGATAGCCAAAACAGCGGAAGGTGCAAATATTGTAGCAGTAGTTACAAATGCCATCAGCAGTGCTTTACGATGGTATATAGGCGATGCAACATCGTCAGCAGCTTTTGTTGCCAGCTCGACACAAGGTAGCTCAACTTGGGCTAATTCAAATATAATTACAATGGGTGTAAATTCAGCAGGCAAAACCAGCTTAGTTCCCGCAGTCACAGATTCCGGTACATACAGCGAAAACCTCTTCTTCGTGCCGTTTACGCAATTCTTCTCTCAAGGCAATATGATTATAGACATAGACGGCACGAAATACGTTTACAACGGCGTGTTCGCCTTAAAGGAGTGACACCATGAAACAAAAACTGGCAAAACTTATCGACGTAAAATCGCTTGTGACCCTCGCGCTGACGGGTGTTTTCTGCGCGCTGGCGTGGCGCGGGACGGTTTCGGCGGGGCAGTTTCAGACGATTTTTACCACCGTGATAGCGTTCTATTTTGGTACGCAGAGCGCGAAACGTGAAGCAAAGGAGGATAAAAATGACTAAAGAAACGATCAGAGAAATATGCAGGGCGGCTGCATACGGGTTTTCTGTTGATACGATAGCGCAGGAAATGGGCATTTCGGCAGCCGAAGTATCAGACCTGATACGCATTAACAAGGACATATACGACGAATATGCAAGAAAGGCGGGCAGCAACGATGGCAGTAACGATGGCAGTATATAGAGGCATAGATATATCTCGCTGGAACGGTGCAGTTGACATGAACAAGGTCAAAGCCGCAGGTATCAGCTTCGTACTTATCCAGTCTTCATACGGCAATGTGGCAGCTTTCCCAAACCAAAAAGACCCTCGGTTTGATGCTAATGTTAAAAATGCTCGCGCAGCCGGGCTTTCGTTCGGCGCATATCATTATTGCTATGCGACCAATTCCGCAGCAGCAGCTCGCGAGGCTGAGGGGTTTGTTGCTCTGCTTAACAAAGTCAGACCGATACCGTATTTTGTTGCACTCGACATCGAAGAAGCGGCTCAGGCGGCTCTTTCTGCTGCTCAGAAAAGTGCGATCGTCGAAGCCTTTATAAATGTTGTTGAAAAGGCAGGATTTTTCTGTGCGCTGTACAGTTATGAGGGATTTCTCAGCAGTATACCGTACAAAACGCGCAGCAAATATTCTGTATGGTGTGCAAACACATCTGAAACGCCTATTATCACGCACGACGTGCATCAGTATTCCTTTAAGGGACGGGTAAACGGCTGTAACGGTGACGTAGACATGAATAAAACAAGCGTAGATTTTACCGCGAAGATCAAAAATGCAGGTCTTAACGGATACAGTAAACCTGTCAGAATACTTGATACAGATGGCTATAAGCGCGGCGATAAGGGTGTAGGTGTATATGCGTATAAACAGCTTATCAAAGTAGCTTGCAAGAAAAAAGGCATATCTGTTACTCTTGCGGACGACGGCGGCTTTGGCGGCGGTACAGAAAATGCAGTAAATAGCCTGCTTGCAACACTTGGTTATAAGCAGAACGGTATAGCAGGTGAAAAGCTTGCAAAACAGCTTGCTAAGATCATATCGGGGTGATACTTATGGAGAAAAACGCAGTTTCATATATTGCAAAGACCACATCTGCGCGGCTGAATTACAGAACGCGCTGTGAGATCTGTTCAGAAACGCTCGCAGGCGTTTTGGAGAAAAATACGGTTGTAAAAGCCGTTGATGGGTGGGAGCGGCGCGCCTGCGGACACGTTTGGAGCAAGATAAAAATAGGGCGCAGGCATTATTTTGTCTGCGCTGAATGGCTGGAATAAAAGATGGGCGCTGAGATGCGCCCTTTTTTATAATGATATAATGGAAGGTGATAAAAATGAAAAGTCCGATACCATGGATAGGCGGAAAAAGCCTGCTTAAAAATCGCATTCTAAATGAGTTCCCAAGTGACAGACCATCGCGTTTTATTGACGTTTTCGGTGGCGGAGGGTCTATTCTTTTCGCAAAAGATAAACACGCAGATCTGGAGGTATATAACGACGCTAACAGCGATCTGGTCAATTTTTTCAGGTGCTTAAAATACCATTCCAACGAGCTAAAAAAGGAAGTACGATACTATTTAAACAGCCGCGAAATGTTCATCGACTGCCGCGAACGTATATCTGCAACAGGATTCACTGATATTCAGAGGGCTGCTATGTTTTATGTGTTAGTCAAGACCGGATTCGGAGCAAGTTTGAGGACGTTCGGCTGCAACAAAAAGCGGCTGAATACAGATCATTTCGAGGATATAGAAGCACGTCTTGACGGAGTAGTTATCGAGAACAAAGATTTTGAAGATCTCATCAAAGTATATGACCGTGACAAGGCGCTGTTTTACTGCGATCCGCCGTATCATAAAACCGAGAAGCACTACGATGTAAAGTTTGCAGAAGGAGATCACGAAAGGCTTTGTGGGGCTCTCAGTAAGATAAAAGGCAGGTTCATATTGTCATACAACGACGATGATTATATCCGCGATCTATACAAAGATTTCAATATAATGGCGGTCACGAGGAGCAACAGTTTGTCATCGGGAGATTTTAAAGAGGTCATAATCAAAAATTTCTAGTATTTTTTTTAGAGGACATATAACGAAAAGCGTTATGGATTGTAAAAAGGATACAGGAGGTCACGATGATAAAGATCCGATTAAAACAGATAATAGCGGCAAAAGGAATGACGCAAGCGGAGCTGGCTGAGAAAACGAGCATACGCCCGTCTACGATCTCAGCATTATGCACAGGCGCAGCTATCAGTTTAAAATTTTCACAGCTTGACGTGATCTGCAAGGTGTTGAAATGCGATGTAAGCGATATTATAACGGTATTAACGTAGCCTTGTAAAGGCTGTTTTAAAAATCTCATACATGATAAAAGCGGTGAGGTGCTTCGGATAAATGAAACATTTCACCGCTTTTTTGTATTTTGAGTGTAAGGTTTTTGGGTTTTGCTTGGGAAAGAACAAAGTTCGGAGATAGATCGTACTGCTTTTGAAAAAATAAAAAAGCACTTTTGGGAATCATTGGCTAAGAGCTTCGCGAAATAAAAATGGCAGGTATATAAAGCAATATCTCTCCTATTACGATCCTGTAAAAATGTTCCGGTGAAAAACATACCTTACCGACGGCGAACTGCGCCTAATTATCAATAGCGTGCTTTTTGCCGATGGGCTTTCAAAGCCCTGCCGTGTTTACCTATCGCATAGGCTCGAGCGGCTCATAGCGCAGAGCCGAATCTGCCCGCCCCGCACAAAATATCCCCGTGAAATATCTCTTTCAAAACTCGTTGATTTTCAGCAACATTCACAAAATGTTTGTTTTTTTTTTTGTTGTTGTTAAGAATTTCTGATAAAATGTTAAGAAAGGTTGGCATAGCGCAAAAAAAGCGCGTTTTTGACTTTGATTTTTGGATTATTGGAGGAATTTTTATGAAAAAATTTGTAGCAGGTGTTGTAGCGCTCACGATAGCGTTCGGCGGATTGGCATTGCCGGCGGAGAGCGGCTTTGCGGCGGTATCGGCAAACGCTGAGGAGATGAGCGAAGCTAACGTTGATGTGCAGGCGGCAGACGATGTGAAGATTGCGGGGGATTCATTTGTTTATGGAGATTTCCATTATCAAATTCTTGATGATGGTACTGTTGAAATCACCTACTATTTAGGCGCGGATAAAGAAGTTGTTATACCTAGTACGATAAATGGTAAAAAGGTTACAAGCATTGGTCATGGCGCATTTATGGAATGCATCAATATTGAAAAAATAACAATTCCTGATAGCGTTACAACTATTGATTATAATGCATTTTCAGACTGTCCAAATCTTGTAAGTATAACTATACCTTGCAACGTTACAAGCATTGGTGCTTATTCATTTAATGGTTGTGAAAAGCTTACAAGCATAACGGTTGATTCAAAAAACAAATTTTACTTATCAGAGGATGGAGTGCTGTTCAATAAAACGAAAACGGAACTTGTAGCTTATCCTGCTGGTAATTCGAGGAAAGAATATACTATACCCGATGGTGTTAAAAGTTTAAATAAACGTGCATTTTTAGGAGCTGTCAATCTTACAAACTTAAAAATACCCGATAGCGTTAAAACCATTGGTGAAGGCGAATTTTACGGCTGTAAAAATCTTGAGAATATTAACATTCCAAATGGCGTTAAAAAAATAGATTCATTTACGTTCTTTCTCTGCGAAAGCCTAACAAATATAACTATACCCGATAGCGTTACAAGCATTGGTTCAACTTCATTTTCCGGTTGCAAAAACCTTGCAAACATAACAATTCCGAATGGTGTTACTAGTATAGAGGGTTTTGCATTTGAAGGTTGCACAAATCTTACAAGCATAACGATACCCGACAGCGTTAATAGCATCGGTGCCGGGGCATTTGCAGCTTGTTCGAGCCTTAAAAGTGTAAAAGTTCCCGAAGGTGTTACGGTAATTGATGCTTACACATTTAACGGATGCACAAGCCTTACAGATATTTCATTCCCGAGCACTTTAAAATCTATTGGTTATGAATCTTTTACTGATTGTAAAAAACTAAAAAGCATAACATTCTTGAATGGCCCGACTTTTATCAACTCATCTGCATTTCAGGGTTGTACAAGTCTTGCAAATCTGGTTTTGCCGGACAGCATGGAAGAGATCGGAAGCAATGCTTTCTATAACTGCTCTAGCCTTTCATATGTAGTAATTCCGAAGAACATAAAAAAGATCGACTCTCTTGCGTTTAGTAGCTGTAAAAAGCTTAAAGACGTATATTACAAAGGCTCAAAAAGTGACTGGAAAAAGATCAAGAACGAGGGCTCACAAAGTATAGATACAAACGCGGGAATAAAGGACGCGACTATCCACTACAACTACACCCCCGAGGAAGTCACCGTCGATAAAGTAAAAACCACCAATTTCACCTGCACCGACAAGGCTGTAAAGATCAACTGGGAAAAGGTCAACGGCGCGGCGGGCTACCGCGTGTATGCTTATAACGCAAAGACCAAAAAGTGGAGCACTGCGGCGACGGTTTCGGCTTCTACCCTCAGCTTCAAGCAGACGGGTCTGAAATCGGGCACGACTTACAAATATAAGGTCAAGGCTTACGCGAAACAGGACGGCAAGACCTACTGGGGCGAGGCTTCCGACACTATGACGACCACCACCAAGCCCGCACAGCCCGCGATAAAATCGACCTCGGCTTCGACGAGCGCGGTAAGGCTCAACTGGAACGCTGTTTCGGGCGCGAAAGGTTACAGAGTAGTGAGATACGATGCTAATGCCAAGAAATGGGTGTCTGTCGGCACTATCAAGACCACATCGTTCAAGGAAACGAAGCTTAAAGGCAAGACTTCGTACAAGTACAAGGTCAAAGCGTACCGCAAGGTCGGCGGCGCGACTTACTGGAGCGAGTACAGCGCAGTGAAGAGCGTAAAAACTAAGTGACAAATTTTCGGCAGTCTGCACTAAAAATGCGGACTGCTGTTTTTTTGACCTCCTTTCAGCAACATTCACAAAATGTTTATCGTTTTTTTTTTTTTGTTAAAAATTTCTGATAAAATTTTAAGAAAGGTTGGTATAGCGCGGGAAAATGCGCAGTATCGGCTTAAACTTGCAGATTATAGGAGGGAAATTTTATGAAGAAAATCATTGCAGGAGTTGTAGCGCTCACGATAGCGTTCGGCGGATTGGCTCTGCCCGCGGCGGAGAGCGGACTGGCAGGCGCGGCGGTATCGGCAAGCGCTGAGGAGATGAGCGAAGACTACGCGGCTAATGAGGAGATCTCGCCCGACGATGGCGAAACCTACATAGCCGAGCAGTCGGGAGAAGATGTGCAGGTGGCGGGCGCTATACTGACTTATGGGGATTATAATTATACAGTGCTCGATGATGGTACTGTTGAGATAACCAACTACATTGGCGATGATAGTATGGTAACTATGCCGACCTACATTAACGGAAAGGTCGTTTCCAGTGTTGGCAGTTATGCTTTTGGAGAGTCGCTGACAAGTGTAAAACTGCCTGAAAAGCTTTCGATAGTTAAGGAATGTGCTTTTGCTAATTGCACATATCTTGTGAGCGTTGCTATACCAAAAAGCGTTAAGAAAATAGAGTTTTCTGCTTTTTATCTTGAATTAGTCAAGGCAGTATATTATACAGGTACTGAAGAAGAGTATAACCAAATGGATACGACAATGCAGAATAATCCGCTAAGTCCGTATGCTACATGGGTAAATAAACACTATAACTACGACTATTCCCAGCCGATACTCGATGTTAAAGCATCAGAGTTTGACCCGCTGAATAAAGCAATAAAGTACACATGGATACCTGCGCCCGACGCTGACGGCTACAAGATATACGTCTACAATACTTCGACTAAGAAATGGGAAAACAAAGTTACCGTCCGCGACGGCAAGGCGACTTCTTGCACAATAAAAAATCTCAAAGCCGGTACAGAATACGATTTAAGAATAAGGGCATATGCTAAGCGCAATGGCAAAACCTACTGGGGCGATTATGACAGAGGAAGTGCTATAACATTAGCGGCAAGCCCTGTAATAAAATCGACCTCTTCGACCAAAAACAGCATTACGCTGAAATGGGGCAAGGTCAAGAGCGCTGACGGTTACCGCGTTTACAGATATGACAGCAAGACTAAAAAGTGGAAATCCATCGCGACCGTAAAGAATGGAAAAACAAGCTACGTTGATAAAAAATCGCTGAAATCAAAGACTACATACAAATACAAAGTCAAGGCGTATCACAAGTGGGGCCCCGACTATAACAAAGTAAATGTTTGGGGTCTTGCCAGCGCAGTCAAGAGCGTAAAAACTAAGTGATAATTTTCGGCAGTCTGCACTAAAAATGCGGACTGCTGTTTTTATGCCCTCCCTTGACAACCATCTCTCAATGCTGTATAATAATAACAACCGCAGACATTCCCCGCGAGTGCCTGCAAAGTCCCTTCGGAGCGCTCGTCTGAGGGGATTTCTTATTTGCGGCAATGGTCAGCGCCGGCGGAATTGAAATTTATATCCGCCGCGAAATGCTTGTATAATATTAAGGGTATGACCCTATCGAATATGACCCTATCGAAAGGAGGTCGGCGATATGCTGAATATCGGCTGTGAATTTGAGGTTGAGGGCAGGCTGTATACCGTGCTCGAACTGCTCGGTAAGGGCGCTAACGCCGCCGCTTATCTTGCTCAGTGTCAAAACGGCGGGCTTGCGGCTAAGTGCATTTTAAAAGAATATTCCCCCGCAGATCTCGCGGAGGGCGATCCCGCCTTTGCTGAGGGCAAGGCACGCTTTGTCGCGGCGGGCATGGCGCAGAACCGCATACGCCAGATCTCCGCTCTCGGCAATCAGACCCCGCCCGTCAACCGCATTTTCGAGGCGAACGGCACCGCTTATGTCGAGGTCGCCTGCTATAACGGCACCGCGCTCGATAAGCTGATAGCCGCGGGCGCGCTCACTCTGCCGCAGTATATCGCCATCTGCCGCACCATCGCGAAGACTGTCGGCGGCTACCACGCGGCGGGTATGCTTTTCCTTGACCTAAAGCCCGAAAATATTTTTATATTGCAAAATTCGCCCGACGATACCGTCACCCAGCTTGTGGAATTTATCGACTTCGACAGCGTTCGCGAACTTTCTCAGCTCGGCGCGGGAGCTGCGTATACGCGCGATTGGGCAGCCCCCGAGCAGCTGAATATGCAGACGGCGGGCAGGCTCGGCTTCGCGGCGGATATTTACACCTTGGGCGAGATAGTTTTTTACATACTTTTCGGCAGACATTCTGCGGCGGCGGAGCACCGCGGCTTCTCGAAATACCCGTTCGATAAATGCCGCCGAAGCTGCCTGAAATACGCCGAGCGTCCCGATATACAGTCGCTATTCACACGCTTTTTCCGCGGCACACTGCGCTCCTCCGCCGCCAACCGCTTTGAGAACATCGGCATGGCGGCCGACCTGCTGGGCGAGATGATCGAGGAATTGGAGCGCAAAGAGTACGTTATACCATCTCTGCCGCCCGTTTCGCCCGATTTCGTCGGCAGGGACGCCGAGCTTTCGCAGATAGCGAAGAGCCTTTCGGCAAACCCCGTGCTCTACATCACGGGCGTGGGCGGTATCGGCAAATCTGCGCTGGTGAAAAATTACATCACGCGGTACAGGGCGCGCTATGAGGTGATTGTCTACCTAGAATATGACGGCGAATTTCGCCACACTTTCTGCGACGATATGCAGCTTCAGATCAGCACCATCTCGCGGCAGGAGGACGAGTCGCCGAGCGATTATTTCGAGCGCAAACTGCTTGCCTTTAGGCGTATATGCGGCGGCAAGCGCGTGCTTTTCGTTCTGGATAATTATACCGATAGGCTTACGAAAGACCTCAGCCGCATTATCAACTGCGGGTTTGAAACAATGATCGCGACAAGAAATCAGCCGCCGAAAAACAGCTTTGCGCATATGGAAGTCACCGCTCTGCGCGATAATACCGACCTGCTAAAACTCGCCGCGCTGAATCTGGGCCACCCGCTTTCCAGGGAAGAACGCGCCTGCTTTGAGGAAATGATCGGGCTGATACAGGGGCACACGTTGGTGCTCGAGCTTATCGCGCGGCAGATAGCGGCGGGCAGGCTTGACGTTCGCGCCGCGCTGGAGCTTATCCGCGAAAACGGCTTTTCGCGCTTTTCGGACGAAAAGATAGGCAACATTAAGGACGGCGAAGAGGTCTGCGATACGCTTTCGGCGATAATCTCGGCGCTTTTCGACGCGGGTACTGTAAGCATGACCGAGCGCTTGGCGCTGAAACGGCTAGCCCTGCTGAACGTTAGGGGGATAGAGGCTGAGCTTATAGGCAGATTTTTCTCAGATATACAGCCGAAAACGGCGGAAAAGCTGGCGGCAAACGGCTGGCTTTACGACGGCGGCAGAGTGCGCCTGCACCCCGTCATAGCGGAAACGGTGCGCGGCTGGGAGTGGCAGGCGGACGACCTTGCGGTGATGGAATATCATCAGCAGGCGGTGGATATTTACGTCGGCATGGGCAACGCGGCGCAGATAAAGGCGATTTTGCGCGAAGCGGAGCGTTTTGCCGAGCGACACCCGCGGCATATCATCGCGGCGATGTACCACAACATGGTGGGCTTTTATTATGACGCACTTCTCGGCGGCGCGTATTACACGGAAACCGCCGAGGAGGAAGCCCTGCTTGAAAAGCTGATAGCTTCGGCGGACGCGGCGATAGCTGAGGCGGAGCTTTCGCAGGACGAGCGCAAGGGCAAGTATCTGGCGCAGTACTGTATATCGCTGGCGAGCGTGCTGATACGCAGTATGCCCGACTGCGAAAACGAAGCCGCCGAGCTGCTCGACAGGGCGCGCGGGCTGATAGAGAGCGAGCCTGCGGCGAGCGAGAACCGCTGTTACTACTGCATGGCGGCGGCATGGTATTTCACGCTGATACGCCCCGATTTAGATGAAACGCGGCGGCTCATCGGCCGCGCCGAGCAGATAGCGAAGCAGGTATTTTCGACCGAGCTGGAGCTTATCGACATCATAAACATACCCGCGGCGAACTGCTGTTTTTACCACGGCGAGCTTGACTCGGCGGCGGAGAAGATAGAGGAAGCGGCGGAAATGTGCGGCGGCCACCCCGACTCACTGCCATATATCGACAAAAAGGCGGAGCTGCTGAACATCTTGATAGACATTTACCTCGAGATGGGCGACTTAGAGCGCTGCCGCGGGCTTGCGGCAGAGATCGACCGCATGAACGAGGAGTACGGCGAGATGGGTCTGCGAAGAGAGATCTCGCCGGATAAGCGCGAAAAGATAGGTATATAAAATAAGAACAGCAGTCTGTAACGAAACGCAGACTGCTGTTTTTTATGTGTGAAGTTAATTTCTGCCGCTGTTGATGACGCTGTAAAGCGCGTCGATCGGCTCGTTTGAATTGGCGCAGTACATCAGCAGGCAGTCGAACGGGTGGCAGACGTAAAGCTTGGCAAACCCGCAGGAATCTAGGGTAGCGTCAAGCTCGTCGCAGAAGTCGAGCAGATTTCCCGCTATCTCGTTCGGCTCGCTGTTGTCTGCTTCGTAGTAGAAATTGTAAAATTTCAGCAGTATCAGCGTTTTGCGAAGCAGGTCGTAGGAAGCGGTATTGCCGTTCAATATCCTGCCGAGGGTAACGTCGTTCGGCAGCGATTCGGTAAATCGGCGGGGCAGGGTGCGGCGGTCGAGGCGAGTTTCGGTCTGATATTTGTAGCCGAGCAGCGTTTCGATAGTCAAACTGCCGAGCCTTTCCTCCGAGAGCTGCTGTTCGTAATCGTATTCGATAAGTCTGGAGTGCAGTATATCGACCTCTTCTCTGATAAGCCGCCTTGCGAGCTGAAACTGCTGTTCGTTATTGTAGCAGTGCGCCGAGAGGTAGCGCAGGAACTGCTCTTCGTCGGCGGTGGTGATTATCGCGGAGAGTATCTGCGAAGTAGCTGTGTGGGCGTTTTCCTGCGGCACGAAGCCCTGCGAGCTTTCAAGCAGGCGGACGGCGGTGGAGTAGGGCAGTTTATGGTAAAGCGTGTACATAAAAACGGCGTCGGTACGGCTTTTTATGTTGAAGGGTATGGTGAGAAAGTGTTTTTGGAAAAAGTCCTCGGTCTGCCGCAAGTTCATCTCGAGGGCGCAGCAAAGGTCGTAATTATTCCGCCGATTAGTGATGCCGGGGGTAGTTCCGCGCACCCATTCCAGCACGGTACGCGGGCAGGGGATACCTAGCAGATCTTTATAGCGGCGCTTGACCTCGGCGAGCATGATATTCTCATCGGCGGCGGTGCAGGACGTACCCAGCTCGGTAAGTCTGGCGGCAAGCCCCTCGAGGAAAACGGGCCGCGCCTCCAGCGCCATAGCGCGTTCAATGCCCGCGGCGATGTCCTCAGCGCTTTCAGCCTCAGCAGGTTCGCCGAAGCAGGTAGTATCGTATATAAATTCAGTATATTCGCCGCGCTCAGCTTCAGCGGCGATCTCTTTTAGCATCATAAACAAAACCTCGTTTTTTGCTACCTCATATGGCAGCAGGTGATATATTATGAAGATATTATAACATTTTTAGGGGTGGTTTGCAAGGGGGGAGAAATTTTTTATAGGCATTTTCAGCAAAAATTCCCACTAATAATCCCCCGTCTGCCCGCAGATAATATAACTGCAACCCCGAAACAAAATATTTTATTGAAAGGAAGTAATCATCATGAAAGGCATTACTACTCCCGAAGGCAGACAGACTCTGGAACAGTTTAAGATGGAGGCGGCTAACGAAGTTGGCGTAAACCTCAAGCAGGGCTATAACGGCGATCTTACCGCTCGCGAGGTCGGCTCGGTAGGCGGTCAGATGGTCAAGAAAATGATCGACGCTTATAAGACCGGCAATAAGCAGTAATTTGCTTTCGCCATACGCGGGCCGCTGCGCCCGCGCTACATATTTTTTTGTGTAATATCTGTTGACAAACTGTGTATATTGTGATATAATTATTCTGCGGCGCGCACCTTTGGGTTTAGTCTGCCCCGCTCGCCGCTGATTATGTGATTTACTGTAAATATGAATATCGGGAGATTTTTTGATGGATAAGAGTAACCGCGCCGATGTTAAGGTCGTTTGCGTTATCGCAGGGCTGGTCGGCACAGTGATACTGCTTTGTCAGCTTTTTACGCTCGTTACTTGGAAGAGCACTACCGCTGCGGTCGACGCTGTCAACCGCATGGGTCATACCCGCCGCGGCGGCGTTGCCGGCTATGAGATGTACTATACATACGAGGTGGACGGACAAGTCTACTCCGGCGAAAGTACCGTGCTGAACGCTATCTCGCGCGAGGGCGACCGCGTAAGGGTCTTTTATAAGCGCTCAGACGTTGCGCGCTCTACCGCTTTGCAGAGCATAGTGCGCAAGCTTTTCTTTGGCGTCGTGCTTTTCGCAATGGGGCTTACAGTTGTTGCACCCAACGCTTTCAAACGCCTGCACAAACGCAATATTTAAGGCAAAACTGCACAAGGACCGCCTAGCGGCTTTGCACGCAATCTGCTTGCATATTTTCCGTCATATTGCACAGAAACTCCTTACCATACGCTAGTATGCCTGCGTCGTTTCTATACAATCTGACGAAAAATCTGACTGCGCATCTTACGCGCAATCCTTGTGCGGTCTTGCCTTAAAATAAGAAAAAAATAAACGGGAACAGTTTTTGTGAACTGCTCCCGCTTTTTTTGTGCGCGAAATTATTCTTCCGACATCTTGCGCAGAAACGCTTTCGTGCGCTCGTTGTTCGGGTTGTCTATAACGTCCGCGGGCGCGCCCTGCTCTACTACTAAACCGTCCGCCATGAAGATCACGCGGTCTGATACGCTGCGCGCAAAGTCGATCTCGTGCGTTACTATCACCATCGTCATCTTTTCAGCCGCCAGCGCTCTCAGAACTTTCAGTATCTCAGCCGTAAGCTCGGGGTCGAGCGCGGAGGTCGGCTCGTCGAAGAAAAGTATCTCGGGCTTCATGGCTAGCGCGCGCGCTATCGCTACTCGCTGCTGCTGTCCGCCGCTGAGCTGGTAGGGGTAGTAGTCGCCCTTGTCGCTAAGCCCCATCTTCTCCAGCAGCGCCGCCGCTTCTGCCATTACCTCCTGCTTGTCGCGCTTCTGAACGTGTATCGGCGCGTCGGTGATGTTCTGCAAAGCCGTGTAGTGCGGAAAGAGGTTGAAGTTCTGGAAAACCAGCCCGAAATACCCCTGTATCCGCCGCAGATCTGACTTTGCCGCGTAGCATACCGTTCCGCTCTCGCTCGTTACCGCCGTTTCGCCGCAGTAGGCTATGCTGCCGCCGTCTATCTTTTCAAGCATGGTAAGGCAGCGCAGAAAAGTCGATTTTCCCGAGCCGGAAGGGCCGATTATCGAGATGACTTCGCTTTGCTCGACCTCCATGCTTATGTCTTTCAGTACGCGGAGGTCGCCGAAGCTTTTGCTCAGATTTTTTACCTCCAGCAGAGTTTTTTTGCTTATCTCAGCCATTTGCATAGACCTCCTGTTTTATCTGTAATAATTCAGCTTTTTCTCGATGCGCTCCATCACGAATGCTACCACGAAATTGAATATGTAGTAGAATACGCCCGCGATGAAAAGCGGCATTATGGTAGTCTGCGCGGCGGCTATCTGCTTCGCCAGCGTGAACATTTCGGTGAATGATACCGCAAACGCCAGTGAGGTATCCTTTACCAGCGTGATGACCTCGTTCGTTACCGAGGGTATGATGTTCTTTATCATCTGCGGGAAGATTATCTTTACGTTCGTCTGCATACGGGTGTAGCCCAGTACCTCAGCCGCTTCGTATTGTCCGTGCGGTACTGCCTGTATGCCCGAGCGGTATATCTCGGCGAAGTACGCCGCGTAGTTGAGCGTGAAGCCGATTATCACCGCCGCAAAACGGTAGTTAGGCGGGGTGTGTATATGGAAGAGGTAGTAAGGGCCGAAGAATACTACCAGAAGTTGCAGCATCAGCGGCGTGCCGCGCGCTATGGATATATACAGCTTTATCAGCCAGCGCAGGGGCGCGAATTTCGACATCCTGCCCGCCATTACCAGCAGACCAAGCGGCATCGAAAGGATTATCGTAAGCACGAATATCAGCGCCGAAGCCAGCAGACCGCGCAGCAGCTGCGAGGATATGTTGGCGAATTTTTCGCCGAAGCCGGGCTTCTTGTCTTTTGCGACCGCGCTGTCGCTGACGTTGCCGTTTTCGGTAACTTCGTCGCGCGAAAGGCATACGCTTTCCTCAAGACCCCAGTCCTTAGCTATCTTCTCAAAAGTTCCATCGTCAAGCATATCGAAAAGAGTGTTCTGCACGGCGTCGCGCAGCTCGGTGTTGCCGAGCAGGAAGCCCACTCCGTACTCCTCGGCGGAGAGGTGGTCGTCAAGCATCTTAAATCCGCCGCCGCGCGAGTTCATCTCGTAGCTTGCAACGCCTATATCCATCGCTATGGCGTCAACCGCGCCGGAATCGAGGTTCATGAAAGCGCTGTTGTAGTCGCCCACCTGCTGTAGATCTTTGAAGCTTTCCGCCAGCGCGAGGTTCTCCTCGGTGGCGTCTTCGCCAGTGAGCGCCGCAAGCGCCGAGCTGTCGGCCTGCACCGCCACTATCTTGCCCGCAAGGTCGTCAAGCTCGTTTATGCCCGAGTTGTCCTTTACAATAACTACCTGCGAGTTGTCAACATACGGCACGCTCCAGGTGTACTTGCTCTCGCGGCCGTTCATCGTGAAGCCGTTCCATAGGCAGTCGATAGTGCCGTTTTTTAGCTCCATGTCCTTTGAATTCCACTCTATCGGCTGTTTTTTCAGCGTCCAGCCGTTTCTGTCGCAGACCTCCTGCGCGAGGTCTAGGTCGAAGCCGACGTATTCGCCGTTGTCGTCCTTGTAGCCGTAGGGCGGGAATTCGGCGTCGAAGCCTACTATAAATTCCTTGTCCTCCAGCGTGTTTGCAGAGGCGCTCATAGTCAGCTCGGCGGGCGATATGTACACCGCCGCCGCCGTCATAACAGCCGCCGCCGCAAAGCTTATCAGCTTTTTCAGTATCAAGTTCGGTACCCTCATTTCGTATTATTTTATCATCATATTATCGTGTTGACACATTCACACGTTCACACGCTTTTCTTTTAGCACGCTAAAGCATAGCAGGCAGGGCGGGGGAGTGCCCGCCGCCTGTATCGTGTTCAGTTCGTTCAGTTCACTTAGTCAGCCGTGTATGCCAGACCCAGTACCGAGAAGTAGCGGTCGTCTTCGCCGTCCGCCATGGTTATCTCTATCTCGTACTCTGCATTTTTAGCCGACATGCCTATGCACTTTGTCTGCGGATTTCCCCAGCCGCTCTTGTCTACGGGGTCGAGGTCGAATTCGTCGTAAACTTCGCCGTCTTTAGTAACGGTTATGTGCGCCTTGCCGTAGTCGCCCCAGTTGTTTTCCTCGTAGATTAGGTATACGAATCTGCCCGTCAGCGTGAATTTCAGCGTGCCGTTTTTATCGCCGTACTTGTGCGTCCAGCCGTCGTTGAAATGCGCGATGGTCGAGCCTTCCTCCCAGTTCTCCATCTCGGGCTTGCAGTTGGTATTGTCAAGCATCTGCGCGCCGTACTCGTGGATAGAGTTTATCGGCTCGGTGGGGTAGGTGTACTCTTCAGCCTTCTGATCCATCACGGTGTCGAAATAGTTGTCGATCATCTCGGCAACCAGCGTGTGGCCGTACTCGTTCGGGTGCGACTGGTCGTCAGAAAAATCCTGCCATACCATCTTGCCGTTGTCGAACATATACTTTATCGCGTCGCTGTAAGAGATCATCGGAAGGCCGTAGTACTCGCCCTGCTGCTGCATATATTCCTGACAGGTGTGGCCGTTTTCCGTGCGCGCGAACACCAGCACAACCGCCACGTCGTTTTCTATCAGCGTGCGGATTATCGACTCGTAAGCGCTCTGATAGTCGCTTTCCATGCCGTCGTTCACCGCAAATTCCACGAAGCATATGTCGGGGTCGGTCGAGAGCACATCTCTTTGCAGGCGCAGTATGCCCAGCTTTGAGGGCGTGCCGCTTATGCCAGCGTTGTTGTAATTGACGTTTTCGCCCGTGCCGAATTTTTCGGCGATGTGGTCGTAGGTCAGCTTAGCCCAGCAGGTATCGGGCGTAGCGCCCACGCCCTCGGTTATCGAGCCGCCGAGGTACGAGATATTCAGCTTTTCGCCCGCCTGCGCCGCTTTCAGCTTTTCCTGCATCTTGCTGACGTTGCCGTAAGAGGTCAGCGATTTGTTTATCATCGCCGTGTGCCATTCTTCATCGGTCTCTGGCAGCTTTTCCTCTTCGCTTGAGGTATCAGCCGCGCTCACAGCGCTTTCGGCAGTGCTTTCCGCCGACTTATCTCCGCAGCCCGTCAGCCCCGCCGCGCAGGTGCTGAGCATTGCCAGAGCCGCAGCCGCCGCTATGATCTTTTTTGCTATCATATATTTTTCCCTTCTCAAAAACTCAGCCCCTCCTCCATATAGCGAAGGAAGGGCTGAATGCTTATCTTTCAGATGTGATCTGTGAACCTTACAAGCTTATCAGTTGATAACGCTCTTCTCGGTCTCCTTATCGAAGATATGGATTCTGTTAGGATCAAGAGCTACCTGGATCTCGTCCTGAGGACGTGCGGTAGATCTGGGCGATACTCTTGCGGTCAGAGGAATACCTTCGCAGGTGAGGTACAGGTAGGTCTCTGCACCCATCATTTCGGTTACTTCAACGGTGGTGTTGATAACGCCGGTCTTAGCGTTAGAGATGAACATTTCTTCATCGTGGATGCACTCAGGACGAATACCGAGTACAACTTCGCGGTCTACCAGCGGCTCAAGAGCCTCAGCGTCAGCCTTGCCCTCGGGTACTTCTACGGTGTACTTTACACCTCTGCTGGTCTTGGTATCTTCAGAGCCGAACTCTACGAGATACTTGCCGTCTCTCTTTATCAGCTTAGCGTCGATGAAGTTCATCTGGGGAGATCCGATGAAGCCTGCAACGAACTGGTTTACAGGGTACTGATAGAGGTTCTGAGGAGTATCGATCTGCTGGATGTAACCGTCCTTCATAACTACGATACGGTCACCCATCGTCATAGCCTCGGTCTGGTCATGGGTTACATAGATGAATGTAGTACCCAGCTTCTTATGCAGCTTCGAGATCTCAGTTCTCATCTGCGCACGCAGCTTAGCGTCGAGGTTGGAAAGAGGCTCGTCGAGCAGGAATACCTGAGGCTCACGAACTATTGCACGACCCAGCGCAACACGCTGTCTCTGACCACCCGAAAGAGCCTTAGGCTTTCTGTCGAGCAGGTGAGCGATGTCGAGAACTCTTGCAGCTTCTTCAACCTTCTTAGCTATCTCGTCCTTAGGAACCTTGCGGAGCTTCAGACCGAAAGCCATGTTCTCGAATACTGTCATGTGAGGATACAGAGCGTAGTTCTGGAAAACCATTGCAATATCTCTGTCCTTAGGTGCGATGTCGTTTACGAGTCTGTCGCCGATGTACAGCTCGCCTTCGCTGATCTCTTCAAGACCTGCGATCATACGCAGGGTAGTAGACTTACCGCAGCCGGAAGGGCCAACGAGGATTATGAACTCCTTGTCCTTGATCTCGATGTTAAAGTCGGAAACCGCAATAACGCCGCCGGGGTACTTCTTATAGATCTCTCTTAATGATACACTTGCCATTTAAATAGGACCTCCCTAATTTTGATTTTGCTTGATTTACATTGATTAAGAATCGGGGCTCAGCCAACTATATGAGCGCCAGAGCAGAGTAAGATCCTGCCATATATAGCGCCATAGCTGCACCCTTTTTGCTATAATAATATCATAACAAATTTTTCATATAGTGACAAGAGTTTTTTTTACTAAACTTTCGCGGCGGTCTTTATAAATATTGACGAAAAATCATAAGAGATTTACATATACTGTCAATTGCTATCGCTGCGGCACAAAAGTTTTTCAACATCTTTGTGCATAAGTTCCAAACAGCCGCCGAGCGGCAAATTTGGGTCTAAAGCCAGCCCGCCGATGCTTATCCTCTTTAAATATACCACCCTGTTCCCCGCCGCTTCAAACATTCTTTTCACCTGATGGAATTTGCCCTCGTGCAGGGTGAGAGTGCAGGCGTGAGGGTCGTCCCCGTCGGCGCAGCATTCGGCGGGCAGACACACCTCGCCGCCGTCGATAGTTATGCCCTCGGCGAAGAGCGCTTCGCAGGCGGGGTCGTAGGGCTTTTCCAGCCGCACATAGTATGTCTTGGGCACATGGCGAGAGGGAGCAAGCATATTGTGCGCCAGCTCCCCGTCGTCAGTTATAAGCACGAACCCCTCGGTGTCCTTATCCAGCCTGCCCGCGGGGAATAGTCCGCGGCGGCGCAGTTCTTCGGGCACAAGCTCGAGCACGGTAGGCGTTCTGCCCGCCCGCGTAGAGCATATGCAGCCCTGCGGCTTGTTGAGCATTATGTATATGTGCTCCTTGTAGCCGACGGCCTCGCCGCAGACCTCAACAGTATCGGCGGGGTCTACGTTCATCTCGGGCTTTTTCGCCGCCGCGCCGTTTACCGCCACCTTGCCCGCACGCACCAGCTTTTTCACATCGCTGCGCGAGAGGTCGGTGCGCTGCGATGAAATGTATTTGTCTAACCTCATTATATACACGTCCCTTAATGTCAAACGCCTTATTTCTTGTTTGTGCTCATAAGCCCCTGCATAAAGCCGTCAAGCTCGGAACAGCTGACGTCGCCGCCGATGAGCCTGCCCTCGCAGCCGATGATGGTGAGGGTCATGCAGTCCTTATGTCCTTTATAATTATACACCGGATACGAATAAATTTCAACCTTTTTTCCTTTATATTTTGTCAGATCAAAGCCCTGCTGCTTCTGAAGCTCGTTGTAAGCGGAGTACACTTCGTCAAATTCGGCGGGTATCTCTGCCGTCTTGTGGTCAGAGGGCTTCTCAGAGGTCTTCCAGCCCAGCTCGGCTATCAGCGTTTGGCGCTGCTGCTCGGTCTTTACGGCGTATGTCTTGCCGCCGCCCGCTGCGCGCACCACGCACAGCACTATCAGCAGCACCAAAGCGGCGCATACCGCGGCGGCAGCGGCTATCGCCGCAGTCTTTTTCACTTTCAGAGTCTTTACAAACATAAGTATCCTACCTTTCGTTTTGTCAGAATTTGCTTTTGATTGATATATATGCCCTGCGGGCAAGATGTAGAACAAGCGCTGACAAGTTTTCCGTTGTTTAAATAGAATAAATCTCGATCGAGTGGTATTGTGCAAAACGAACAAAAATGAGACTGCAAATTGATATAAACTTACGATTTTGCTTTTTTTGTTTAAAATCTCTTTGACAATTTCAGATTTTGTGGTAAAATAGATTATAGGTAATACTGCGGAAAGCTCTGAGGGTGTTTGCGTAAAGCGGCGGCTTCGGACGAGTACACCGCCGGTTTGTGAGGGAAGGGATCGGCAGGGAAGCGTAAATTTAAGTATTACAGTTTATTTTATGCGGCTTTTATGCGGCTGGGATCGCTCGCCGCGCCCGCAGCCTTTTCGCTTCGGCGTTTCGGCAGCTGTGCGGGCATATACACACGAAAGGGGCAGAAGGATCTTATGTCAAAAATTATTGCGGTAACCTCCGGTAAAGGAGGCACAGGCAAATCTTCTATCAGCGCCTGTCTGGGTTACGCTCTTGCTAAGCAGGGCAACAGAACTCTTATCATCGAGCTCGACTTCGGTCTGAGATGTATGGACATCATGCTCGGTATGCAGGGCAACATCACTTACGATCTGGGCGATGTTCTTGAAGGCACCTGCGACGTTTACAAGGCTACCACCACGGTAAAGCTGGCTTCAAATCTCTCGGTGCTCTGCGCTCCGTCAGACCCGTTCGTACAGCTCAAGGCTGAGGACATAGAGAAGATAACTTCGGAAATGAGAAAGTATTTCGAGTACATAATCATCGACACCTCTGCGGGTATCAATAATTCGGTATTCGATATAGTTACAAATTCAGACCTTATCCTTATAGTTACCACGCCCGACCCCGTATGCGTGCGCGACGCCCGCATGATGTCAGACGAATTTTATAAGAGAGGCAACCAGAAACAGCGCCTTGTTATCAATAAGGCTAACAAGAGAATATTCGAGTACGACGATATAGACGACCTCGACGCTATAATAGACACCGTAGGCGTACAGCTTCTCGGCGTTATCCCCGAGGACGCGGCTATCCCGCTGGCTACCGGCAAGGGCGCGCCCCTCTCCTCCAGCTCTATGGGCTTCCTCGCATTCTCGGCTATCTCAAGAAGAATTAAGGGCGAGCATATACCGCTTTCGATAAAGGCGTAAAAACGCCGCAAACATGATCTGTCTTTGGGGGGATTTATTTTGAATATAGCACTTATCGCTCATGATACAAAAAAAGAACTGATGGTGCAGTTCTGCATAGCCTACTGCGGCATCCTCAGCAGAAATAATCTCTGCGCTACCGGCACTACCGGCAAGCTTGTTTCTGAAGCTACCGGCTTGAAGATACAGAGATATATGAGCGGAGTGCAGGGCGGCGCTCAGCAGATAGCGGCGCGCATTTCCTGCAACGAGATAGACCTGCTTTTGTTTTTCAGAGATCCTATTTCCGCGAAGCCGCACGAGCCTAACGAGGCTAACCTGCTCAGGCTCTGCGACGTGCATAATATACCTGTGGCGACGAATATCGCTACGGCTGAGGCGCTTGTACACGCCCTTGACCGCGGAGATCTTGACTGGAGAAATATAGTAAACCCTGTAGCTCCCGAGCGCTCGTAAGGCGCAAAGAGCACGGCTAAAATCGAATATCTGTCACATAAAGGCAGCGACGGAGGAAAGCAGCACAGCGAAAGCAATGCACAGCGAGGACGGTACGGTGAGAGCGTCCGCATAGCGGCGGTGATTATGACGCCTCTAACAGCCTGCGCCTGAACTAAAGGGCGCGCGTAACCTCTGCGTTAAAGAGATGATGAGAGGCGGCGAAAGCTTACGGCTTTTTCCGCAACTAGGGTGGTATCACGATCATTTATGCAAATTTTGGTCGTCCCTTTTTGAGGGGACGGCTGTTTTTGTTTTACAAGGAGAATTATGGATAACAGCAGACCGCTGCGGCTTTCGCAGCTCGATACTTCGGCGCCGGACAGCGCGCTTGTGGATAAGCTGCTATTTGAGGGGCTGGAGTACGGCGGCGAGCGGGCGGACATCATAATGGTGCTGGGCAGCCGAAAGGCTTGCGAATACCGCGTTCCGCTGGCGGCAAAGCTGCTTGAGCAGGGCGCGGCGGATAAGCTGCTTTTCTGCGGCGGCAGGGTACAGCACACGAAATTCGGCGAGCTGGCAGAGTACCGCTCGATGCTTGCGGCGGCGCAGCAGTTGGACTTGCCGATGGAGAAGATATTCTGCGAGGAGCGCTCTATGAACACCGCCGAGAATTTTAAATTTTCGCGGGAGATACTCGCGCGGCAGATACCCCGCGGAGGCAGCGTGATACTCGTTACTACGGCTTACCATATGCGCAGGGCGATAATGCTCGCGCGGCGGATATTGCCCGAGTACCGCTTTATACCCGCCCCCGCCGACTGCGGCAGCACCCGCCGCTCAAACTGGCAGCTTACCGAAAAAGGCATAAGAACCGCGCACGCCGAGGCTGAAAAGCTTGCGGAATACGCGCGTAAAGGATATATCGAAAATATCGAGATATGATAGATCACGAAAGGAATTATTATCTATGGCTACATTAAAGGTTCAAAGACCAAAGGGCACGCAGGACGTAGTGCCCTCGCAGGTGTACAAGTGGAACACGGTAGAGGGTATCGTGAAAGATACCGCCTCCGCCTACGGCTTCCGCGAGATACGCATACCTACTTTTGAGGACACCGCGCTCTTCGTTCGCTCGGTGGGCGACACTACCGACGTGGTTCAGAAAGAGATGTACAGCGTTACCGCAAAGGGCGACGCCGACTTTACTCTGCGCCCCGAGGGCACGGCGGGCACTATACGCGCGCTGATAGAAAACGGCATACTCAACGAGGGCTTTCCGCAAAAAGTATTTTACGTTCTCTCATGCTTCCGCCACGAGAAACCGCAGGCGGGCAGACTGCGCGAGTTCCACCAGTTCGGCGTAGAGATGGCGGGCACTAAAGACCCCCGCGCCGATGCCGAGGTCATCTCTCTCGCAAAGTCGATAATCGACACGGCGGGTCTGCGCGGGATAAAGCTTTTTATCAACTCGATAGGCTGTCCCGAATGCAGAGCCAAATACCACGCCGCGCTTAAAGAATATTTCGCAGGCAGAGCCGACGAGCTTTGCGATACCTGCCGCGGCAGACTTGAAAAGAACCCCATGCGCATACTCGACTGCAAGTCGCCCATCTGCTCTGAGATAGCCGAGGGCGCGCCAGTTATCCTCGATTACCTCTGCGAGGACTGCCGCGAGCACTTTGAAAAGCTTCAGCAGTACCTCACGGCTATGGATATAAAGTTTGAGATAAATCCGAAGATCGTGCGCGGTCTGGATTATTATACCAAGACGGTGTTTGAGTTCGTAACTACCGACATCGGCGCGCAGGGCACTGTTTGCGGCGGCGGCAGATACGACGGACTTATAGAAACTCTCAGCGGCAAGCCCTGCCCCGCCCTCGGCTTCGCCATGGGTCTTGAAAGGCTGATACTCACGATGGAAAAGCAGGGGCTTGACTTCGCGGCGGAGGACACCTGCGATATCTACATCGCTTCTATGGGCGAGGCGGCTTTCGTAAAGGCTATGCAGATGTGCGCCGAGCTGCGCGCCGACGGCGTTTCGGCTGAGTGCGACGTGGTAGGCAGAGGTCTGAAAGCGCAGATGAAGTACGCCGATAAGCTGGGCGCGAAATTCTCGGTAGTTCTCGGCGACAGCGAGCTTGAGAGCCAGACCGCCGAGCTGAAAAATATGCAGACGGGCGAAAAGGTAACTCTGCCGATAGACGAGCGCTTTAAGGCGGCTTTCAACGCTATGCTCATCTCGCATATGCTCTCCGCCGAAGAGATAGAAGAGCCGTTTGACGAGCTTGAAAGCGGCGACATTACCGACTAACGAAAGGAAATCACAAATTATGGCTAAAGAAAGATGCGCTGTCTGCGGAAATATACCGCTGGTGCAGATACACAATCCGCAGGAGTATATGCTCTGCCTGGATTCATTCATGAGAATGGTCAACGCGGGCGACCTCACGATAGTTTACCAGACCTGCCCCCTCGACGAGGTGATAAAGGACGGCAAATTTTATCAGCAGAAGCTTTTCCACCAGTTCAAGTGTCCCGCCTGCGGCTGCATTTACGGTATGTATGTAGACGCTACGCAGGGCGGCGAGATAAAGCAGAACGATAAAGTATTCGTACCGCAGGAGTATTAAGGGATATGTTTTTTCTGTTGCCTAAAAAGGTATCGCTGGAAACTAAGATGTCCCCCGCCGAGTGCCGCCGCAAGCTGAACCGCGAGCTGATAGACTACACCCGCAAGCCCAGCCTGGTAGCGGCGAGCCAGTTCCTAAAAAAGCACCGCCTTGAAAACTGCTACTTCGGCAGCAGCGAGAAGAGCGGAAAGGTAGAGATATTCTACCACCGCGCCAAAAAGCACGACGGCTCTTCCGCAGGATTTTTCGGGCATATCGAGAAAACGGCGGGCGGCTCGCGCATAACGGGCAGCATACGCCGCACCGCTGCCGTGTACGTCGCGGCGGCGCTCTGGACAGTTATAACGCTCTTCATAGCGCTGGTGCTTGCCGCGCTGAAAGAGTACAGCGGGGCTGCCTGCACGGCGGCTGTCATGCTTGTAGGTCTTGGGCTGATGCTTTGGGAAGGCTCGGCAGGGTATATACAGACCTACCTCGAAACGTTTCCGCCGATGAAGCCGAAAGAGCCTGAGCTTACCGACTCTGCGGATAATTCGGGCGACGCAGACGGCTGAGCGACTGACGGTCTGCCGCAAATTATAGGGAGAATTTGATATGGATAAATTTCGACGAGCGTTGCTTTTTGTTGCAAAAGCTTTGGCGCTGACGGCATTGCTTGTGCTCATGGGTACTGGCTGGCTGTTCCTGCTGTTTATACAGGGCGGCGGACTTTCTGAAAACGCCAAAATACCCATCTACTGGGTGGCGATCGACATACTGCTTTTCGCCGGCTGCATAGCGTTTTATGTGTTCATAGCCGTAACGCTCAGCAAGCTCGGCAGGAAAACCGACCAACAGCCGAGCCGCCTAAAGCGCGCGAGATACCCGCTGCTGCTGGCGCTAGCTTCCGCCGTGCCGATACTGATATGGGCGGCGGCAGGCCCCGTAAAGGACTTCGCTGAAAAGCGGCTGGCTCTTTACCGTTTGGAAAACGCGGACGTGGTCATAGAGTATCAAAACGACCTCGACTACAACGCCGATCTGCTCGGCACGGGTCTGCACCGCAGCACCGCGATAGTAGACCGCAGCGCAAAGCGGGCGACTTTCATTTTTAACGGTGGTTACGATAGAATGAGGTCGTACAAGCTGAAAAAAGGCTTTTCGGCGAAGGGCTTGAAGCTGCAGTTTACTCAGAACATTGGGGACGGCTGGATATTTTCGACATATTACAGCGGCGATGCGATACTCACCGAAGCGATTGCCCTAGAAAACCCCGACGGCACGGTTTGGAGCAAAGATATTGGCGGCGAGTGGCTGGACTTTAACGGCGTATTGTGCGATGAGCTGAGCAAGATACTCACCGACACCGCGCAGATAGTGCCTTACAGCGAAGCCGATCTTCCGCCATACGCTATGGGCGTGGAGCACAACAGCGTAGTGCCCGATATGGAAAACGGCAGGCTGGGCATAGTTTACGGCGCGGAAAATAACGTGGTGTACTGCAGCAGTTTTACGCTTAATGAGGTAGAGATGATCTTCGGCGTGTATGTGCAGGCAGAAGTGCCGCTGGGCGGCGGCGCGACGCTTTACGCTTACGCAAACAGAAACGATTATGCCGCCAACGGCCGCACCGACGGAATGGCGATACTCACCGCCGAGGGCAGGCTTTACGAATGTGCGGAATACCGCGAGTGGGGCCGCTACGGCTTTGAGAACAGCATTTACGCCGTGGATAAAAGCACGCTGAGGGACATTGCTTCCACAATAGACAATTAAATCAAAATCAGATAAATATGAAAAGAGGAAAAATTTATGAAGCTTGATTCAATGAAAGGCTTGAAGAGAACACACTACTGCGCAGAAGTGCCCGACGACGCTAAGGAAGCCGTAGTTTGCGGCTTTGCCGACAGGGTGCGCGATATAGGCCACAACATCTTTATCAATCTGCGCGACAGAACGGGCATAGTACAGCTCGCATTCAATGACGATACCGACAGAGCCGTATTTGAAAAGGCGCAGCAGGTAAAGAGCGAATTTGTGCTGATGGCAAAGGGCACTGTACGCCCGCGCGAGAGCGAGAATACCAAACTCAAGACGGGCAAGATAGAGATAGCCGTTACCGACCTGCGCATACTTGCTAAGGCGGAAACTACGCCATTTGAGGTCACCAATTCTGATAAGGTGAACGACGAGCTGAAGCTTCGCTACCGCTACCTAGACCTCAGAAACCCCAGACTTCAGAAAAACCTCATCATGCGCCACGAGATAGCTAAGGCGGCGAGAGAGTACTTCTACTCAAACGGCTTCCTCGAGATAGAAACGCCTATGATGATGCGCTCTACTCCCGAGGGCGCGCGCGACTACCTCGTGCCCTCGCGCGTGCACAAGGGCAGCTTTTACGCCCTGCCGCAGTCGCCGCAGATATACAAGCAGCTTCTCATGGTTTCGGGCTACGACCGCTATGTTCAGATAGCCCGCTGCTTCCGCGACGAAGACCTGCGCGCCGACCGCCAGCCCGAATTTACCCAGATAGACCTCGAGATGTCTTTCGTAGACGTTGACGGACTTATCGAGATGGGCGAGGGCTTCTTAAAGCACATCTGCAAGCAGGTGCTGGGCAAGGATATACCCACACCGCTGCCGCGCATAACTTTTGCCGACGCTATGAACCGCTACGGCTCTGACAAGCCCGACACCCGCTTCGGCATGGAGATACAGAATATCACCGAGGCTGTAAAGGGCATAGAGTTCCCCGTATTTACAGGCGCGGTGGAAGCGGGCGGAAGCGTTCGCGCGATAGTTGCCGAGGGCGCTGCCGCGACCTACACCCGCAAAGAGATCGACAAGCTTACCGACCACGCAAAGGGCATCGGCGCAAAAGGTCTGGCGTATATTCGCTGGACAGCCGACGGCGCTAACTGCTCTTTCAAGAAATTCCTCGGCGAGGGCGACCTAGATAAGCTGCTCGCGGCGCTTGGCGCTAAGGAAGGCGACCTAGTGCTGATAGCCGCCGATAAGGACAAGATAGCCCTGCCGGTACTCGGCGCGCTCCGCCTTATCATCGCGAAGAGAATGGATATTATCCCCGCCGACAAGCTGAATTTCCTCGTTATCACCGAAATGCCTTTCTTTGAGTACGACGACGAGAGCGGTAAGTGGCTCGCTATGCACCACCCGTTCACCATGCCGATGGAGGAGTGCCTCGACAGCCTCGATTCCGACCCCGCCTCCGTTCGCGCGCAGGCTTTCGACTTCGTTCTCAACGGCGTTGAGCTTTCCTCCGGCTCTATGCGTATCACCGACTTCGAGCTTCAGCAGAAGATGTTTGAGGCGCTGGGCCTTACCGACGAAGAGATAGCCGCGAAATTCGGCTTCTTGGTAGACGCTTACCGCTACGCCGCGCCCCCTCACGGCGGCATGGGCTTCGGTCTTGACAGACTTGCTATGATGCTCTGCGGCGCAGATTCGCTGAGAGATGTAGTAGCTTTCCCGAAGGTTCAGAACGCCAGCGAGCTTATGAGCGCCTGCCCCGCGCAGGTAGACCCCGAGCAGCTCGCCGAGCTGGGCATAGAGGTCTCACAGACCGCGCAGGCTGATGATGAATAATTGAACTTTGGTTTAAACTATTGAACAAAAATAAGACCGTCCCTTTGTGCAAAGGGGCGGTTTTTTGTACAAATTGTTAGCAAAGCGTTGACGAAACCGTCATAATTATGCTATAATAAAATATGGTATTGTGTAACTTTTGGAGAGAAGAACTAAATCCCAAATATGATTAGAGATATAGATAAAAGCCAAACACAGAACTAAAAACGGAGGTCACCGATGAGTCAGACAGAAAAAACAATCGACTATTCTACCTATTCTTCGTACAAAGATACGGTAGCTTCGCTAACTGAGAGCTTGAAAGAGCTGCTTTCGCTGAGCGAGGAGATCTCGCTGAGCCATACGGCGGATTCTATCCGCGAAACCATCGAAAAATCAGCCGACGAGCATTTTGAAGTTGCCATAGTCGGCGAATTCAAGCGCGGAAAATCTACGCTTATAAACGCTATGCTCGGCGAGGACGTACTGCCCGCAGACGTGCTGCCCGCTACCGCTACGCTCAACCGCGTAACTTACAGCGAAGAGCCTTTCGTGCAGGTAGAGTATAAAGACGGCAGAAGCGAGCGCATAGATATAGACCAGCTGGAAAACTATGTTACAAAGCTTACGCTGGAATCAGAAGAAGTGGCTGAGACCGTAAAGGAAGCTACTGTTTATTACGATACCAATTTCTGCAAGAATAACGTTGACATCATCGACACTCCCGGTCTGAACGACGACGAGCAGATGACCAACGTTACCCTTTCCATACTGCCGAAGATCGACGCGGCGGTCTTCGTTATAAGCGCGAACTCGCCTTTCTCGCAGTTTGAAAAAGATTTCCTCGAAAAGAAAATGCTTACTTCCGACGTGGGCAAGATAATTTTCGTAGTAAACTGCTTCGGCACATTCTCGCCCGAGGACGAAAACAAGATAGTAGAAACAGTACGCACCAGAATAACCAAGTATGTAATGGACAAGGCAAAGATGGTAATGGGCGAGGACTCCCGCGAATTTGCCGTTTACAAGCGCAAGATCGGCACGCCCAGAGTAATAGGCCTGTACGCAAAGCGCGCGCTGACCGCTAAGAAAATAGAAGATCAGGGTCTGCTGGAGGAATCTAACTTCCCCGAATTTGAGCGTGCGCTGGAAACTATGCTGACCAAAGACCGCGGCACTATTACCCTCCAAATACTGGCTAATAAGATAACCAACTCGGGTACTGAGATACTGCGCTCGGTAGTAATGCAGGAAAACGCCCTTATGATGGCGAACGACGAATTTATGGAGCGCTACGAAGCCGCCATCGGCGAGATCGACGATATACGCAACAAAAAGCGCGCCGAGTTCGTAAAGATAAACAAGGCCGCTAATCAGGTGTTCTCCGACTTGCAGCCCGTGCTCGACAGCTACTGGGAAAACATCGAGGAAGCCGCTATGCAGGTCATCGACAGCTACAGCATGACCTCCGACGACTTCAAGCGCGACAAGCTGAAGATAGTTACCGGCAAGATGACCGAAAAGATAAAAGAGAGCATAGAGGACAGAGCGCAGCTTATCTGCGAGCAGATACAGAACAACATCAACGTTGCCGTAAGCTGCGAGGCGGAAAGACTGCAAAGCTTCGAGGACGAATTCTTCGAGTCCGTTACCAAAATACAGGAAATGTTCGTTATGCCCGATAAGATCTCGAAAAACGGCACGGCTGCCGATAAGGGCATAGGCGCGGCGCTCGGCTCGTTCGGCGTGGGCGCGGCGTTCTTAGGCTTCCGCGAAGCGGGCGTAAAGGGCGCGCTGCTGGGCGGAGTTACCGGCTTAGTAAGCTTTTCTTCGATATTCTTCACCACCGTGCTGGCGCTCTCGCCCGCATGGCCCATCGCCCTCTGCCTTATGGCGGTAGCGGGTCTGGCAGGCACGTTCACAGCGGGCTTTGCGATAGATAAGCTGCTGGTGAACGAGAGGATAGATAAATACAAAAACAACTTCAAGACGCAGGTGAAAAAACAGTTTCACGAAATGCGCCTGAACAACGACTTTACCGAAACAGTCCGCCGTCAGGTATTCTCGGCATTTGAAGGACTGAAAGGCAAGATAGAGACCGAGACCGAGATCATACTGCGCGACACGCAGGAAACACTCGACAACCTCAATTCGCTCAAGACTGAGAAGAACAATATATCCGAGCGCGAGATGGACAGACTGCACAGCATAGCCGAAAAGGCGAGCGCGATAGTTTCCGACGCATACGCTGTAAGAAAGGTAATATCCGACTCGCTGGATAACGCGGCTGAAAATAACGAAGCCGTATAAGCGATACTGACCAAGAAATTACAGGAGGAAAGCAAACATGAGTGATACCGTTTCATCGGTAAACCCGCTTTTGTCGATAGATACAGATTTCCGCAGCTATCTGAACGCTTATACACGCTCTTTTCAGAACCACGTTATAGACGGTCAGCTCGATTACGCCATCGACTCAGACTTCGCCGTAAGGCAGAAGCTGATAGGACTTTCGGGCTGGGGAAAACTTTCTAAGGCAATAAACGGCACGGATATTTCCGCTGAGGCCAAGCACCTTTTCTTAAAGTGCGAGCAGGCGGGCGCGCTGAAATATCCCGAGATATACGACGTACTAAAGCAGTGCAGCGAGCGCTTAGAGCTCAACCTGCCGATAGTGCTGCTGCGCAAGGACTACGAAAAGCCGCTGATATACTCGATAGCCAGCGACCTTATCGAGCCTAGCATAGTGATTACAAAAACGCTTTTTGATATGTGCAGCAAGGAGGAGCTGGAGCTGCTCATAGGCAGCGAATGCGGCAGGATACAGAATAACCACTGCGTCTACAACTGGGCTTTCACATATCTAAATTACAATAAGGACGCCTACAAGCCCTCTGAGCGCTCGTACAAGGGCGCGGTAAACAGCCAGATAGTCGGCGCGCTGATAGACTGGATACGCTTTGCCGACGTAACGGCAAACCGAGCGGCTATGATCTGCATGACTAATCCCGGCAGGTATATAGACGTATCATGCGGGCTGCTGAAAAAGGGCTACACCGATTTTTACGGCAGAAAGCAGGAAAACACCGACGCCGAAAAGCTTATGCAGCTCTCGGCGGCGAACCACACTACCGCGGCGCGCAGCCTAAGACCCGCGGCTTCTCTTACCGACTTAGAGCGCAAGATAGTCGCTTCGGCTGAGTACCTCACCTGCGATTCGCTGTTTACATGGCGCACCGACCTCGAGGCTGCCGATTCGCACACCTGCACGGGACAGATATGCGATGTGCGAAGCAATATAATTCTGGCGGGAGGGCAGTGATATGAGCGAGATAAACGAATACTCAAACGTAAACGCCCACGCCGATATAGAAAAGATCCGCGCGATAACCGACAGCATTGCCGAGGACAAAGAGCTTGCCTCGATACTGGGGCATGATTTTACCGAGAGCCTGAGCGACTGGAAAACGCTCATCGGCAAGCGCAGCTCCGAGCCTTTCACGCTGGTGATACTCGGCGACTTCAAGCGCGGCAAGAGCACTATAATCAACGCGCTGTTGGGCAGAGAGATAGCCCCCTCGAACGTTTCGCCCGAAACGTACACGATAAACGAGATCTCTTACGGCGAAGAGCGGGAAGTTACCGCCGTACTGGAAAACGGTCAGCGCGTGCCGCTGCAAATGGGCGATATTACGCGCGACAGACTTGAAGTTTTGATGAGAATGTTCCCCGCAAAGGTGGAATATTTGGATATACGCGACAACGCGCCGATACTTAAAGAGATACGCATAGTCGACACGCCGGGTCTTTCCGACCTCGACGACCTCGACAGGCAGGTAACGGAATACTTGGTGAACGCCGACGCTATAATGTACGCGGCTTCAAGCCTGCTGCCGTTCTCTGAGTCGGAGCAGATGTATCTGGCTTCGCACGTTCAGCCCCGCCGCTTCGGTATGCTGTATGTGCTGGTAAATATGATCGACGCGCTCAATTCGCAGAGCGACGTGGATAAGATAATGCGCAGATTCAAAACGCTCTGCGAAAAGATAGTGCCGAACGCTTTTGTCTACGGCATAAGCGGCGCGGACGAGCTTCGCCGCAAGACAGGCGCGGCGCGGCTTCCCGATAAGGGCACTAAGGAATTTTACGAAACGCAGTTCATGCAGTTTGAAATGTCGCTGCAGCGCGATATTATCCTTAAAAAGGATATTATCCGCACCGAGCGCGTGCTCACCATGCTTGACGATATGGTGAGCGAAACCAGCGCGAAGCTGCATATGTTCTCGGAAATGGCTGAGATGGACTATAAAAAGCTGGAGGATAAAGAGCGCGGCTTCGACGAGCAGTGCAGCCAGCTTTCGGCGGCGCTGGAAGAGTGCAAGCCGGTATTGCACCTCAGCATGACGGAAATGCAGCAGGAAGCGGAAAGCTGGATGTACGAATTTTTCGCCAAGCTGCGCAAGAGCATACTCGAATGCCGCAGCAAGGACGCGGCGGGCAACGACATTTATTCATCAGAGGACATCGAGAAATACTTCTACTCCTACCTGATGGAAAAGGTGGGCGAGGCTTACCGCACCTGCATAGAGTATCACCGCGACAAGATGAAGGAAACGGTGGACAAGCTGAGCCGCCAGCTCGCGAAAAAGCTGGGTCTGGAAGACCTCTCGCAGGTAACGCAGGTCACCTCGGTAGACCGCATAATGCGCTCGCTGGGCAAAAACGTTATGCGGCAGGTAATGGGCGTGAAGCTTTTCGGTACGTCTGAAACGTTCCCGCCCGCTACCATGACGGCTTTCAGCAAGATACTCGGCAAGAAGAAGCAGACCGACATCATAGATATAGCGCTGGAGAATTACGACGATATACGCCTTAACATCGTAAACGACATCAAGAACGTATATCAGGATCTGGAAGTGAAAGCGCTCCAGCAGCTCGACGGCATCTACCAGTATCAGGCAGAGCTGGGTAAGGAAGCGCTGGGTCACGCAAAGCAGATAATGGAAAGCTACGACAGCGCGCAGATAGGCGGCACGCTAAAAGCGGCTATCGACAAGCTTTCAAAAGCTTCGGAAATTCTGAAAAAATACAAGCAGGCGTAAAGCCCTGCGCAAGTGCGAATATAGAAAGAGCCGAGCTGTCGGGAAATGGCAGATCGGCTCTTTTGCGTGCTTTGTGCATATGTGCATAAAAATAAGGCGAGCAGTTTTTAGCTGTTCGCCTTTTGCATTTAAAAATATCAGTCGGCAGCGCTTTCGGTCATGTCAGCTGCGGGGGTGTTTGCTGCGAGAGCCGCGGTAGCCTGATCGTGCCATGAGGGCTCCTGCTCAGGTATCTCAGCAAGCTCGTAATTTCCGGTAAGATCATTGAGAATGTAAATATCAGCCGACTTTAAGTCCTTAGCTATGGTAGCTACTTTGTTGTAAAGCTTTGACTTATATGTATAGAACTCAAAGATGTAGCATTTCTTTTTGCCATCGGCAGTCTTTATTTTTTCAAGACCGGTGTAGCCGTACATTTTCTTTCCGCTGGTATCGGGGAAAAGCTCGGAAGAAGCCTCGGTAACGTAATCGAAATCAGCCTCAGCCTCAGAGGGAAGCTCGGTAAACTCGGTATCGGGAAGCGACTCAGTACCCTGCGTGGTGGTCTCGGCAACGGTTTCCGCAACTTTCTGCGGAGCTGCCGCCTTTTTGGAAGATGTATCAGAGCAGGAACAAAGCGCCATCGCTGCGGAAAGCGAAACGGCTGCTGCAACTATTAAAGCTTTCAGTTTCATTTCATATACTCCTTGTTAATTAAGTACCTGTATGGTACAACGTCATAACATACCTACAATTTTTCAACGTATAAGAGTATATCACAAAACTTTTTCATTGTAAAGGCGGGTAAAAGTTTTTTTACAAAAAAATTCCGATTACAACAAAAACGCTATAATCGGAATTGTGTTTTTATGCAATTTCACAAGCAATTGTTACATTCTGTAACATATCGCTAGCCGTTCCCGCATTAGATCGGCAGGTGATGAAAAGCTGCTTTTTAGTCGTACTCTACAACGTCGAGCCAGCGCATGAGGAACTCCTTCTCGCTTTCGATGCCCCTGTCAAGCTGGGCGGCAGCTACGATAGGAAGCCACTGCTGAACGTATTTCTTGGAGGTTCCGGTCTTCTGGCAATATTTCTGGAGGTACATATCAGCGTACTGCGGGCGTTTCAGCGAGAGCAGCAGGTAGGTCTTGGCTACGTCGGCGGAAGCGTTGCCCTGACGAGCCGAACCCCAGTTGAGAACGTAAGTGCCGTCGTCGTTAAGGATAACGCAGTCGGGGCTGAAATTGTTGTGGCAGAGCTTTATGTGCTTCGGCATAGAGTCGAGTCTGGTGAGCAGCTCGTACTTCTTTATCTCGTCGATCTGGCCGAGCGACTTTATCTGGCGAGCCAGCTTGTCTTTCAGCTTCGAGAGCAGCGGCATATACTGCGCGTGGATCTCGCACTGTATGTCTACCAGTTTGTCGATGTACATTTCAGCCTTGTCGGGGTTCTCGTCGATGAGCTGACCCAGCGTCTTGCCGTTTATCCAGTCCATAGAGATAGCCCATTTGCCGTCTATCAGCGAAACCTCGTGCAGTACAGGCATCTTTATACTTGAAAGACCGAGGGTAGTTTCTACTCTGGCGTGGGTAAGCGCTGCGTACAAGCACTTTTCCTTGTATTTTTCATCTTTGTAAACTCTTATAGCAAGTCCGTCTGATTCGTAAACGTCGTAAATATCGCCTGAGGCTACAAAATTTTTCAGTTCCATAAGTCATATCTCCTTTTCATGACAAATTAAATTTATCAGGCAAAGCGTAAACGTTAGATTTAGTTGTGTAATCTGACGATTTATGTTCGCTTGATTTATCATGTCTATATTATACTACACTTTTTCCGATTTGTCTAGTCTTTTTTGTGCAAAATGATATTGTTTACATAATGTTAAGCAAATGTATAATGAAAATACATATTTAGAGCAAGGACAAAAACTGCGTGAAAAGAGCGGGTAATGAATTTGTAAAGATTTATTGTGCAGAATGACGAATGATTTTTGTCTAAGTTTTATAATTCCTTCACGCTTATTTGTGAATAATAGATATAAATCGGGGCAAAATGACTTAAAAAGCTGTGAGTTTGACAGATTGACAAAAAAATAACAATCTGCTATAATAGTATCATGGGATATGAAAATATCCGACACCGTAAAAGAATAAAACGGTTATTTGGAAGCAGACTTCATTAGAAAGTCACGCCGCGCGCTGAGAAGCGGCAAATGGCGCTTTGAAAACGCCAAGAAAGGAATGGTTAGATTTATGGCTAAGGAAATTAAGCTCGTAGACAGCGTTGAATCGCTCGAAGCCAAGATTGCGGAAGTTAGAGCCGCACAGGCTGTTTTCTCGACCTACACTCAGGAACAGGTCGATAAGATCTTCAAGGCTGCTGCTATCGCTGCAAACAAGGCAAGAATACCCCTCGCAAAGATGGCTGTTGAAGAAACAGGCATGGGCATCGTAGAAGATAAGGTCATCAAGAACAACTACGCTGCTGAGCACATCTACAACGCTTACAAGAACACCCAGACCTGCGGTGTATTTGAGGAAAACAAGGCATACGGCACCACCAGGATCTATGAGCCTATCGGACTCATCGGCGCTGTTATCCCTACCACCAACCCGACTTCTACCGCTATCTTCAAGACCCTTATTTGTCTGAAGACCAGAAACGGTATCATCATCTCCCCGCACCCCCGTGCTAAGAAGTGCACCATCGAGGCTGCTAAGATCGTTTACGAAGCAGCAGTTGCAGCAGGCGCACCTAAGGGCATCATCGGCTGGATCGACGTTCCTTCGCTCGACCTCACCAACATGATCATGAGAGAGTCTGACACCATCCTCGCTACCGGCGGCCCCGGAATGGTAAAGGCTGCTTACTCCTCGGGCACTCCTGCCCTCGGCGTAGGCGCGGGCAACGCTTCCGCTATCATCGATTCTTCGGCTGACATCGTAAACGCTGTAAACTCGATCATCCACTCCAAGACTTTCGACAACGGTATGATCTGCGCTACTGAGCAGACCGTAATCGCTGACAAGACTATATACAACGACGTTAAGAAAGAGTTCATCAAGAGAGGCTGCTACTTCCTTAACAACGAAGAAGCTGACAAGATCAGAAGCACCATGCTCATCAACGGCGCTCTGAACGCTAAGATCGTTGGTCAGCGCCCTGTTACCATTGCTAAAATGGCAGGATTTGAAGTTCCCGAAGATACTAAGGTACTCATCGGCGAAGCTACCAGCACTGATCCTGATGAAGCTTTCGGACACGAAAAGCTCACCACCATCCTCGGTATGTACAAGTCGAAGAATTTCGACGATTCGCTCAATATCGCTGAAACTCTGCTTGAGAACAACGGCGGTCTGGGTCATACCTCGGTACTGTGGATCGACAACGTAAACGAGAGAGAGAAGCTCAATAAGTTCGCTGCAAGAATGAAGACCTGCCGTCTTATCGTAAATACTCCTTCCTCGCTCGGCGGTATCGGCGACCTCTACAACTTCGATTTCGCTCCTTCTCTTACACTTGGCTGCGGCTCTTGGGGCGGCAACTCCGTATCTGAGAACGTAGGCATCAAGCATCTTTTGAACATCAAGACCGTTGCTGAGAGGAGAGAGAACATGCTTTGGTTCAGAACACCTGAAAAGGTTTATTTCAAGAAGGGCTGCCTGCCCGTAGCTCTCGACGAGCTGAAAAACGTAATGGGCAAGAAGAAGGCCTTCATCGTTACCGACCAGTTCCTTTACAAGAACGGCTATACTAAGGCTATCACCGATAAGCTCGACGCTATGGGCATTATCCACGAAACATTCTTCGACGTAGCTCCCGACCCGACACTTGCTTGCGCACTCGAGGGCGTAAAGGCTATCAGAGCTTTCGAGCCTGACACCATCATCGCTATCGGCGGCGGTTCCGCAATGGACGCCGGCAAGATCATGTGGGTACTTTACGAGCATCCCGACGCTGACTTCTTCGACATGGCTATGCGCTTCATCGATATTCGTAAGCGTGTATACACCTTCCCGAAGATGGGCGAAAAGGCTTACTTCATCGCTATCCCGACTTCTTCCGGTACCGGTTCTGAGGTTACTCCTTTCGCAGTTATCACTGACGAAAAGACCGGAACTAAGTATCCTCTTGCCGACTATCAGCTGATGCCTAACATGGCTATCGTTGATACCGACATGATGATGAGCGCACCCCGCGGCCTGACTTCCGCTTCCGGTATCGACGCTCTGACTCACGCTCTCGAAGCTTACGCTTCCGTAATGGCTACCGACTACTCCGACGGTCTTGCACTGAGAGCTATCAAGCTGATATTCACCTACCTGCCCGACTGCTACGACAACGGCCAGACCGCTGTTAAGGCTCGTGAGGAAATGGCTAACGCTTCCACCATGGCCGGTATGGCATTCGCTAACGCATTCCTGGGTGTTTGCCACTCTATGGCTCACAAGCTCGGCGCTTATCATCACCTGCCTCACGGCATTGCTAACGCTCTGCTCATCACCCTCGTTATGAGATTCAACGCTAACGCTTGCCCCAGAAAGATGGGTACCTTCTCGCAGTACCAGTATCCTCATACTCTTGAGAGATATGCTGACTGCGCAGGCGCTATCGGCATCAAGGGCAAGGACGACGCTGACACTCTGAACAAGTTCATCGCAGCTATCGAAGAGCTGAAGGCTAGAGTTGGCATCAAGAAGACCATCGCTGACTACGGCGTTGACGAGAAGGTATTCCTTGATACTCTCGATAACATGGTTGAGGACGCATTCGACGACCAGTGCACCGGCGCTAACCCGAGATACCCGCTGATGAGCGAGATCAAGGAAATGTACCTGGCTGCATACTATGGCACCGAGTACAAGGGCTGATCTTACAACCAGATTTCAAGCATCGCCGCGCCGCATAGCGTGACGAAAGCTTCCAAATAACAAAAGAGGCTGTCGCAGTACAAAAGCTGCGGCAGCCTTTTTATATGCAAAAAAACAGCATGGCGCGAAAACCATGCTGTTTTTCTTAGTTGTTGTAATACGCTTCCAGCTCGTCAACGTTCTTTTTCCTGCCCGCGTTCCCGCCAACGGTGAGCATTATCACGCCGATAAGAGCGAAAAGCCCGCCGATTCCGCCGAATATGTAGTAGATCAGGTTGAAAGATCTCAACCCCTCGCCGATGTAATAATTCTTTCGCGGCGAATCGGGGTCGTAGTGGATCTCTACTTCGTCGCCCTCGAAAAGGTCGGCATACTCGTTGCTGTAAATGTTATTCTGCGCGGTGACCTGCCTGCCGTCATCGGTCGTAAATTCCACGACAGGGGAGTACGAGCCGCCCTCGTCGCTCTCTTTCACCCGCACCACAGTCGCCTGCGTTTCGGCGGTGCACCTGTTCTCCCTGCCTCTGATGTGACTTCGCGAGATCATGCAGATGCCCAGAAAGATAATGCCGATGAAAAGAAATATCCCGCCCATCGCGACGAACACCAACCGCGCGGCTTTAGCCCCGTCGGCAGAAGAGATGCGGCGGCTGTAAAGAGTTTTTGAAGTGCCGAAATTATCCATGAAATTTGCTCCTTAGATTGTATTATATTAAAGTATATCACAAAATTCGGCGCGGTGCAAGTTTGATTTTGAAATCACGCCGACTTAACAGAATTTTTACAATCGAAAAGCGTTTTCAACCGTATTTTTCGCCAATAATGCTTTCTGAAAGTACGTTTCAACGTACAGTGTTGAAAATAAATTGTTGCAAATCAAGGGAAAATGAGCAGAGTTATTAACACTATCAACAGGGTTTTCAACAAAAATGCTCACGAAAACCGCTTTTCAACATAGTTTTAAACACATTGTTGAAAAATCAGCTGATATTTGCACTATATTTCCTACACTGCAAGAAAACCTGTAAAGAAAGGCAAGGCGAAAAAAATGATCAAAGGTATCAATAAACAAATAATCGAGATTAAATGTACAAACGATGAATATTTCGATAAAGTTTTGTTATTTGTTCGCGCTGATAAAGCTGACACCCCACAGGGGCTGCTAAAGAAAAACGCCGAAAATTTTTGCGGACGAATAATGCCCTCCTACTTCGCCCGCGCCCTCAGCCGCCGCCGCACGGCGATAAAGCTTGCGCTGCTCTCGATAACTCTCGCGGGCAGCATGGCGGTGCTGATATGGCTCGCGGGTCGCGTTTTTATGTAAAATATCGCAGGGCGCAAAAGGCTGATATTTGTGCAAAATGTTAAAAGAACCCGAAAAATCTTCAAAGGCTATTGGCTTTTGAAGATTTTTGTGTTATAATAAAAAGTGTGTAAAATGCTGCCGAAAGTCGGCAGAAATGTGCATATCCATAACATAACAGGAAAGGAAAGTATTTTCCTATGGCATATTCAAAAGATAACGAGAGAAAAAGACCTCCCCACCGCGACGGACGTCCCGAGCGCTACGAGCGTGCAGAACGTGCTGACCGTTCAGACCGCAGCGACCGCGCGGACGAAAGCGCCGAGCAGCAGCTTATTTTCGGCAGAAACGCCGTTACCGAAGCGATGAAATCGGGCAGGCTGATAGATGTGCTTTTCGTCAACAAAAACGCGGGCGGCTCGATAAACCGCATATGCGCGCTGGCGAACGAAAAGGGCATAATGATAAAGCAGGTGGACGACCGCAAGCTCGACTCGCTCTGCGACGGAGCGGCTCACCAAGGCTGCGCCGCGATGATGGGCTGCGCCGAGTACTGCTCGATTGAGGACATTCTGCAAAGCGCGCGCGATAAGGGCGAAGACCCATTTATCATGATCTGCGACGAGATAGAAGATCCGCATAACTTGGGCGCGATAATCAGAACGGCTGAGGCGGCAGGCGTGCACGGCGTTATAATCCCGAAAAGGCGCAGCGCTTCGCTAAATCACACGGTCTTTAAGACCTCTGCGGGCGCGGCGAGCTGGGTAAAAACGGCGCGCGTGGCGAACCTTGCGGCGGCGGTGAAAGAGCTGAAAGACGCGGGCGTTTGGATATACGGCACTGACGCGGCGGGCGAGAGCATATACAACTGCGACCTAAAGGGCGGCATAGCTTTCGTGATAGGCTCTGAGGGCTTCGGCATGGGCAGACTGATGCGCGAAAACTGCGACTTTCTCGTAAGCCTGCCGATGTACGGCGAGGTAAATTCGCTCAACGCTTCCGTGGCGGCGGGAATTTGTATGTACGAAGCCGTAAGACAGCGTTTGAAGTAAATAATTAGCAAATATAGAGTTAGGAGTGGGCTGATGTCTGAAAATAATAAAGATAAATTTTCGCTTGACGAGATCCTTAGCGAATATACTCCGAAAACTGCGAAAAGTTCAGGCGAAATGGACGTAGAAGATATAATAAACGAAACAAATCTGCACACGGCTATGGCGGCTTCGGCCGAGATGGCTGACCGCGGGCAGGAAAGCGCGGAAACGGCGGATACTGAAAATACAGAAGTCGCGGAAACTGACGATGGCGACGCTCCTGAAGCGAGCGTCGATACCGCCGAAGCCGATAAAAAGCGCGAGGGCTTTTTTGATTCTCACCTGCGCCCCATCGGCGAAAAGGTGATAAACAAGCTCGAGGAACAGGCTGAGGAGTTTGACGAAGCCGTTGCGGGCGAGGAAGCGGACGATGTTCCCGAAGAAGAGCTTGGCGATGAATTTGAAGGCTCGGCGGACGAGTTTTACGACAATGCTTTCGGCAGCGTTGTAGACGAAAACGCTGAGGAAGCTGCTGAAGATGAGGAAGAGTACGCCGAAGATACCGAGCCTGTTATAAATGAAGAGACTCAGCCCGAAGCGGAAGAGCCGGACGAGGTTTACGAGGACGATACATACGGCGACGATGGTGACGATGTTGACGATGAGGACGAAGCAGAGTCCGAACCGCTGAAAAATACCCGCGGTACGCGCTTTATGTTCCGCACCGAGGAGTACGTTGACGAGGACAAGCGCCCCTCTTCTCAGAGCGAATACACCAAAAAAGAGGACGCGCCGAAGATAATGGAGCAGATACAGCGCCTGCGCTCAAACCTTACTGTGCGCGCGGCGGTGCTGCTTTTCGCGGCGCTTTTCAGCCTTTTCATCACCGTGGCGAACGACCTCTCGCTGCCGCTGGCGGCGGTTTTTGACCGCACGGTAAACCCCTCGGCGTTCATCTTTACAAATACCATACTCGCGATAGTCGCGGTGGGCTTCTCCTACTCCGTCATCGTGAACGGCATAAAGAGCATTTTCAGCCGCCGCCCCGACAGCGACAGCGTTGCGGCTTTGAACATGATAGCGGCTATACTTGCGGGCCTTGTTACGCTTTTCGACCCCGAGTCACTGAAAGCTTCGTTCTTCCATATCTACACATCTTCGGCAATACTGGGCATGCTCTGCAACACGCTCGGCAAACTCTGCATAGTACGCCGCACTCAGCGCAACTTCGAGTTCGTGGCTGAGACCGAGAATTTCTCGGCGGTAGAGCTTGTGGACGACGACCAAACAGTCGCCTACCTCACGAACGGCTCTGCCGGCAAGCGCAAAGAGCTTGCAGTTATGCGCCGCACGGGCTTTATAAAAGACTTCATGAAAAACAGCTACTCCTCCGACCTCGCGGACAGCTACGCGGAAAAGACTACTCCGCTAATGCTGGCGGCGGCGCTGGCGGTGGGCCTGCTTTCGATAGTATTTGAGAAAAATTCATCGGGCGCGGCGGAAAAGCTCTTCGTATTTCTCGCTTCCGTTTCGGGCACGCTGGCGATAAGCTCTTCGGTAGGCTTGGCGCTGATAGTAAACCGCCCGATGGCTAAGGCGAGCAAGCGCCTTTCGGAATACTCGGGCGTGATACTCGGCTACTCTTCGGTAGAGGAATTTGCCGAGGTAAACAGCGTAGTCATCGACTCGGGCCATTTGTTCCCGACAGGCACGGTTGAATTTGTGAACCTGAAAATGCTCGGCTCGGTTATGATAGATCAGGCGATAATCTATGCGGCGAGCATGGCGCAGGCGGGAAGAAGCGTTACCATACCCGCGTTCTACAAAATGCTGCGCGGCAAGAGCGATATGATACTCGACGTAAAAGGCTGCACCTCTGAGGACAACCTCGGCGTTTCGGGCTGGATAGAGAACAAGCGCGTGCTGCTCGGCAGCCGCAAACTAATGGAGCGCCACGGCGTAGAGGGTCTGCCCTCTGAGTCGGCGGAGGAGAATTTCGCCGACGGCAACGGCATCATGTACCTCGCCGTTTCGGGTCAGGCGGCTATGATGTTCGCCGTACAGCTCTCGGTAGGCCCTGCCGCCGAAAGATGGGTGCAGGAGATGGAGGACGAGTCGATAGATATTCACGTTCGCTGCTCCGACGGCTTTATCACCCGCGAGCTGCTCTCGCAGCTTTTCGACATCAGCGCTTCGTCTATACGCCTGCTGCCCTCCGCCTGCGACGGCGACTGCGAACAGCTTATGGAGTATAAAGAGAGCGTTTCCGCCTCGATGTTCTGCTCGGGCCACCTGCCCAGCTTCTCGATGCTGCTGGTAGCGGCAAAGCGGCTGAAATTTGTGGCGAATATGGGCGTGGCGCTGCAGTACGGCGCTATGGTGCTGGGCATAGTTATCTCGGTGATAATGATGCTTACAGGCTCATTCGCGCAGATAACGCCTACGATAGTTGTTATCTACAACCTCGCGTTCCTGCTGCTGACTATGCTGATACAGGGCATGAAGAAAATATAGCTTTAAACTCCGCAGAGGTGCTGAAAAAATGCGCTTCTGCGGATATTTTTTGCCATTTTTAAAATAGCGTTGCGCTGTTTTTTAATAATTTGCAAAATCACTTGACAATGCGCCCAAAAAGTGAGATAATATAATAGATTAGTTATGCTTAAAGGAAGGTAATTGAGATATGGCTATAAGAGTAGGAATGGTCTCACTTGGATGTCCAAAAAATCAGGTGGACGCTGAGAAAATGATGTTTTCGCTGCGCAAGTACGGCTTTGAACTTATACAAGACGCCGCCCTTGCCGACGTGGCTATTATAAATACCTGCGGATTTATCCAGTCCGCTAAAGAAGAAGCTATAGAAACTATGCTCGAATTCATAGCTCTCAAAAAAGAGGGCAGGATAAAGGGCGTGATATGCACAGGCTGTCTGGCTGAGCGCTATAAGCAGGATATTCTCGACGAGATGCCCGAGCTCGACGCGGTAGTTTCTCTAGGTAAAGACGCCGAGATAGCGCAGATAGTAAAGGATATAATGTCGGGCGAAAACGGCGAAAAGCTTTACGCGGGCGATAAATGCTCGCTGCCTTTAGAGGGCGGAAGAATTATCTCCACTCAGCCTTTTTACGCTTACCTGAAAATAGCCGAGGGCTGTTCTAACGGCTGCACCTACTGCGCTATACCCGCTATAAGAGGAAAATTCCGCAGCCGCACTATCGAGAATATTCTTGAAGAAGCGCGCTGGCTCGCCGATAACGGCGTTACCGAGCTTGTAGTAGTTGCGCAGGATACCACCCGCTACGGCGAGGATATTTACGGCGAGAGCCGCCTGCCCGAGTTGCTTGCCGAGCTTTGCAAGATAGAGGGCTTCCACTGGATACGCACCCTTTACCTCTACCCCGAGCGCATCACCGATAAGCTGATAGACACCATAGCCGAGCAGGATAAGCTTGTGAAGTATTTCGATATACCTATACAGCACTGCAACGCCGATATACTAAAGCGCATGAACCGCTGCGGCAGCCGCGAAACGCTTACCGAGCTGATAGGCAAGATACGCGCCCGCATACCCGGCGTTATCATAAGGACTACGCTGATAACAGGCTTCCCCGGCGAAACGCAGGAGCAGTTTGAGGAGCTGGCTGAGTTTGCCAACGATATGCGCTTTGAAAGACTGGGCTGCTTCGCCTACTCCGCCGAAGAGGGCACGCCCGCCGCTAAGTTTGAGGGTCAGCTGCCCGACGAGGAGAAAGAGCGCCGCAGCGACGTAATAATGGAACAGCAGATGTTCATAAACGACGTGCAAAATCAGGAAATGATAGGAAAAGTAGTAGAGGTAGTTACCGAGGGCTTCGACAGATACGCCGAGTGCTGCTTCGGCAGAAGCGCGGCAGACGCCCCCGAGATCGACGGAAAGATATTCTTCTCTTCTGAGCGCAAGCTCACCGTCGGCGAGTATGTGAAAGTAAAAATAGACGATACGCTGGACTGCGACCTGCTGGGCACGGTCTGTGAGTAATATAGCAAAAAGAAAAATATTGGGAAAGGGCTGGGAAAGATATTATGAATCTTCCAAATAAGCTTACGGTGCTGCGCGTAGTGCTGGTACCGTTCTTTGTTGCGGCGCTGCTGATAAACTTTACAGGTCATATCTGGGTGGCGCTGGCTTTGTTCGCGATAGCTTCTATAACCGACTGGTTTGACGGAAAAATTGCCCGCCGCGACGGACTTGTTACCGACTTCGGCAAATTCCTCGACCCGCTGGCTGACAAAATGCTCGTTACCTCCGCGCTGATATGCTTTGCGGCAGGCGGCTGGTGCGACGCGGCGGCTGTTATCATAATAATCGCAAGAGAATTTATGGTATCGGGCCTGCGCATGGTCACAGCGAACGAGGGCGTGGTAGTAGCCGCGGGTATCTGGGGCAAACTCAAGACCGCATTCACAATGATCGCGATAATCGCTATAATGTGTATAGAAGGCTTTGTCGGTCACAGCAGCACAGTATTCCTTATCTCTGAGATACTGATATGGATCTCGGTGCTCTTTACCGTTATCTCGGGCGGGATATACCTCAAAACTTACTGGGCGTACATCGACCCGAATAAGTAAGCTTCCGCTCGGCACAAAGCTCATTTACTGAAAGGAATGTACACAGTGTCATTTATTAACGATATAAAGGCTGATATACAGTCGATAAAAGAACGCGACCCCGCCGCACACAGCGCGCTGGAGATCGTGATAACCTACTCGGGCGTGCACGCAGTGATAATGCACCGCGTAGCGCACTGGTTTTACGAGAAAGATATGATAGTGGCAGCCCGCATTATCTCGCAGGTGAGCAGATTTTTCACAGGTATAGAGATACACCCGGGCGCTAAGATAGGCAAGGGCCTGCTGATAGACCACGGCAGCGGCGTAGTTATAGGCGAAACGGCTGAGATAGGCGACTACTGCCTGCTTTATCAGGGCTGCACGCTGGGCGGCACGGGCAAAGATCAGGGCAAGCGCCACCCCACCCTCGGCAATAACGTAATGGTCGGCTGCGGCGCGAAGATACTCGGGCCTTTTAAGGTCGGCGACGGCGCTAAGATAGCGGCAAACGCGGTGGTGCTGGAAGAAGTTCCGCCAAACGCCACGGCGGTGGGCGTGCCCGCGAGGATAGTCCGCGTAAACGGAAAGACCCCGCCCTGCCCCGCCACGCAGGATATAGACCAGATACACATACCCGACCCCGTAGCTCAGGAGCTTTGCAAATATAAGGTAGAGCTGGAAAAGCTCAAAAAGGACGTAGAAGAGCTGAAAAAGGGAAACTAACGAAAGAGGCTTTGAATAATGCAGATATATAATTCACTCACAAGAAAAAAGGAAGAGCTTGTACCCCACGAACCCGGCAAGCTGAGTATGTACACCTGCGGACCTACCGTTTACCACTATGCGCATATAGGAAACCTGCGCAGCTATATAATGGAGGACGTTCTCGAAAAATACCTCAGATACACGGGTCTGGATGTTAAGCGCGTAATGAACATCACCGACGTTGGCCACCTTACTTCCGACGGCGATACGGGCGATGATAAAATGCTCAAGGGCGCGAAGCGCGAGCACAAGACGGTAATGGAGATAGCTAAGTTTTACACCGACGCTTTTTTTGCCGACTGCGCAAAACTCAATATAAAGACCCCCGACGTGGTAGCACCCGCTACTCAGTGCATCGACGACTTTATAAAGGTCATCTCGGCGCTGATAGAAAAAGGCTACGCTTACGAGGCGGGCGGAAACATCTATTTCGATACCTCTAAGCTCAAAGAATACTACGTTTTCGGCGATTTCAGCGAGGAAGACCTTGCGGTAGGCGTTCGCGAGGGCGTTGAAGAAGACGGCAACAAGCGCAGCAAGGCGGACTTCGTGCTTTGGTTCACAAAGTCGAAATTCGACGATCAGGAGCTGAAGTGGGATTCGCCGTGGGGCGTTGGCTACCCCGGCTGGCACATAGAGTGCTCCTGCATTTCGATGAAAAACCTCGGCGAATACCTCGACCTCCACTGCGGCGGCATCGACAACCAGTTCCCACACCACACCAACGAGATCGCGCAGAGCGAAGCTTATCTCGGTCACAAGTGGTGCAATTACTGGTTCCACGTTCACCATCTCAATACCAACAGCGGCAAAATGAGCAAGTCGAAGGGCGAGTTCCTCACCGTTTCGCTGCTCGAGAGCAAGGGCTACGACCCGCTGGTGTACAGATTTTTCTGCCTACAATCGCATTACAGAAAGTCGCTGGTATTCACCTACGAAAATCTCGATAACGCAAAGCGCGCGTTTGAAAAGCTGATAGCTTCGGTAGCGGCGGCTAAAAAGACCGCTGCGGGCGAGCCTGACGCGGCTAAATTTGCCGAGCTGAAAGCGGGCTTTGACGCAGCGCTGGGCAACGACCTCAACACCTCGCTCGCGATAACCGCGCTTTACGACGTGCTGAAATCCGACGCGGACGGCGCTACAAAGATCGCGCTGATAAACGACTTTGACAAAGTGCTCTCGCTCGACCTCGTGAAAAAGGCTGACGCGCTGATAGAGGCTGAAAAAGCTGCGGAAAGCGACGTTCCCGCCGAGATACAGGCTCTTGCAGATCAGCGCCGCGAAGCGAGAAAGGCTAAAAACTTCGCCCTCGCCGACGAGCTTAGGGACAAGATAGCCGAGCTGGGCTGGGTGGTAGAAGAGACCAGACAGGGCACAAAGATCTACAAAAAGTGAGGAAATAAAGCGAAGTGAAAAAAGACCAGCCATATGTAGATAAGGACAACAACACCTCGCGCGGAGTGCCTATGGTGCGCCGCAAGATGATGACCTACTTTCAGTTCTCGCTGATAGCGCTCATCTTCGTGGTGGTGTTCGCCGCGATATATTTCATCTCGAAAGCCATCGACGGCAAAAACAAGATAGATTACAACAGCGCCGAGCTTATACAGTACGAGCTGCCCGCGGACGATACTAAGGTAGCCGTTTTTGAAACCAACCTCGGCACATTCAAGGCGGTGCTTTACGAAGACCAAGCGCCCGAATACTGCAAGTATTTCGAGGGTCTGGCTGAGTCGGGCTACTACGACGGTACGCACGTTTTCGCCGTGCAGGACGGCGTTTACTTCATGGGCGGATCAAAGACCTCAGACGGCACTGACGACAGCGATACCGATAAGACGGAAAAATCGCCCGAAAAGTCGAAAGACCTTTGGCCCTTTTACGGCGCGCTGGCGGCTTACGGCAACCAGAAATCGGCTTTCAATACGCAGATACAGGCGGGAAGCCGCGTGCTTTTCATCGGCAGTATAGAGTTTGACAAAGAAACCTGCGAGCAGCTGGACTCCGCAAGCGACAACACCAAGCTCAACAACGCTTTTAAGACAAAGGGCGGCGTGCCGAATTTCTCGCAGCAGTACACGATATTCGCGCAGGTGTACGACGGTCTAGAAGCTTACGAGGACGTACTGCGCGCGCAGGTGATAACCCCTTCTGACAGCAGCGGCAGCGATAAAGACGCCGATCTGCGCCCGAAGCAGGACATAACTTTTGAAAAAGTGTACATCTCGACCTACGGCGAAAACAAGAACGACGGATTTTTCACGCTGAACGAAAACGCCGATACCGCTCAGACGGCAGACAGCGCCTTAGATAACTCGGCTGACTCGGCTGAAAAGTGATGAAACGCTGAAAAATCATGAAGTTTTGGCAAAATGCCTTGACTTAAAAGCGAAAAAATAGTATAATATCTATTGTGATATATAGCGATAACTTATCAAACGATGAAAGGATCGTAAAGTGAAATGAAGAAGATGAAAAGAGCTGCGGCAGCAGCAGTGGCTGCGGCGGTAACGGCGGGCACTATGGCGGGCTGTTCGAGCACTGATTACGCGCTTACGGCAGACGGCAAAAAGGTAAACGCCGGCGTATATATAAGCTATGCGTTAAGCGAAATGACCAGCCAGATGTACACTATGTACTACGGCGGCAAGGTAAAAGACCTCAGCGAATGTTTCGACAAGCAGATAGACGGCAAGGATTTTACAACGTATGTCAAGGACAGCGCGCTGGAAAAGACCAAGGAATTTGCCACCGTAAACGCTAAGTTCGACGAGCTGGGTCTGAAGCTTTCAAAAGACGATAAAAACACTATCAGCGACAACGTATCCTCCTCGTGGGATTCCAACGGCGATTTTTACGAGTCTGAGGGCATCAGCCGCGAGTCGATAAAGCAGACCTGCGAATTTTCCTTCAAGCGCTCGGCTATCTTTGATTACTATTACGCTGAGGGCGGCAAGGAAGAAGTTTCCGCCGACGACCTCCAGACATATGTCAACGATAACTACATCAGATACAAGCTGGTAACTATACCTAAGAGCACCAGCACCGACGACGATACTAAGGAATCGGAAAACGCTGAGATAAAAGAGCTTGTAGACGGCTATCTTGAAGAGGCTAAAGACCTCGATTTCGAGGGCTTTGACAAGATAATCGACGAGTATAATGCTTATAAGGAAGCTAAGGACGCCGCTGACAGCACCGACAGCTCGGCTGACGAGAGCGCGGTCACCGACCTCGATTCATCTTCGGCGGCGGACGAAAGCTCTGCGGCGGACGATACTTCTTCCGAAGACTCGAGCGAAGCGGATACCGAGCTCAGCGCCGATACCGATACATCTTCCTCCGACGACAGCTCTGCCGACGGCGACAGCGAAGAAGAGGACAAGTACGCTAACGAAACAGTGGTAAACTACACCGACGGAACAAACAAGGACAGCGACAAGTACAACGAAAACAACGCCGAGCTGCTCAAGCAGATAAAAGAGGGCGAATACGGCGCGGCTGCCTCGTGGGACAACGATACGAATTACTACATCTTCATGTCGGCAGATATAGCCGAGCGCACCGACTACGTTGACGATAACAAGGAAACGCTTCTCCAGTCGATGAAGGGCGACGAATTCGACAGCAAGGTCGAGGGCTGGGTAAAGGAAATGAAGATAACTGTAAATAACAAGGCTGTAAAGAGATACACCGTAAAGGAGATCTACGACAGACAGACCGAGTATTACAATAAGAAAAAAGGCTGATAAAGGTTTATCGGCTAACAAAAAATGATATTGACAAAGAGGGCGCTTACCGCCCTCTTGTTGTATATAAAAACGTGTGAAAACTGAGTGAAAAGAAAGGTCGAAAAAGGCAGGTCTTATGAATAATTTCAGATACAGGATGCAGCGGTTCATGGCGGGGAGAAACGGCGCTGACAGGCTTTTTTATATCCTTACCATAGCGTATGTGGCGCTGATGTTTCTAAATGTGTTCCTGCACTCTATGATACTCTACTTTGTGGGCATAGTGATCTTTGCGGCGGCGGCTTTCAGGTATTTTTCGCGCAACACGGCAAAGCGCCAACGCGAAAACGCTAAGGCAGAGCAGGCGTATTACAGCGCGGCGGCTAAGGTGAACAAGATGAAAACGCGCCGCGAGCAGAGCAGAACGTATTTCTTCAAGCGCTGCCCTAACTGCGGAAAAACGCTGCGGCTGCCCCGCGTAAAAGGCAAGCACGGCACAAAGTGCCCCGCCTGCGGCTGCAAATTCAGCGTGCGAATAATCAAGGGCGCTAAGAATTAACGATTTGAAATTATGAAGTAAAGAACAGATATGATGATATGATATTGGAGGAATAGTTTGGCTGAAAAGTCATTTCTTGCGGGCGCGGCCGAGCCGATACTGCGGGCGCGCGACGGCAAAAGAAAATTTACAGAAGCAGAAGCCTGCACCGCCTACATCTCGGCTATGGCGAAGCGCAATCAGCAGCCGTATAAGCTGCCCGCCGCGCTGAAAAACCGCGCCGATATTGCCGAGCACAGCTTTCGCGGTATGCAGTATTTTACCATCGGCGAAGAGAACGTAACGGGCGAGCCTGCAAAGACCCGCCTGCTTTATCTGCACGGCGGCTCGTATTTCGCCCCGCCAAATCTCTTTCATTGGGATATGCTGCGGCGCATAGCGGAACTTACCGGCGCGCTGATATTCGTGCCGATCTACCCCCGTGCGCCTATACACACCTGCCTTGCGGCGTACTCGCTGCTGAACGATCTTTACGCGCAGGTGCTGACGAGCACGGCGGATGGCGGCTTTAAAAAGCTTGTCGTAATGGGCGACTCCGCGGGCGGCGGTCTGGCGCTGGGGCTTATACAGCAGCTGGGTGAGGGCGCGCGCCTTCCCGATAAGACGATACTGCTTTCCCCGTGGCTCGATATTTCGATGGAAAACGCCGATATGCGCGCTTACGAGGACGCTGACCCGATACTGGGCATCTACGGGCTGCGGCGCATGGGCAGGCTTTGGGCGGGCAGCCTAGACCCCCGCGACCCGCGCGTCAGTCCGATATACGGCAGCCTTGCGCAGGCGGGCGAGCTTACCGTATTCGTCGGCACGCACGAGATCTTCTACCCCGAAGCGCTGCGGCTGGCAGACTCCGCCGCCGAGCAGGGCGTTCCGCTGCGGCTGGAGGTAGGCGAGGGGCTAGACCACGTTTGGGTGAGTTTCCCGATAAAAGAAGCGCGGGCGGCGGTAGAGAAGATAGCGCTCATCATAACCGAATAACTGAATAACAGAATAAAAGATCGGCGGGAGCTTCATTTTGCGAAACTTCCGCCGATCTTCTTTTGAGAGGAATTTATTTCATTGTCAGAATGTCATAGATCAAAATCTGAAATCGCGCTTGCCCTCGTGGATATTCTCGATGTATTCGGTAGCTAAGCGGCGCGCTTTTTCGTTCGGTATGGTCTTCAGCTCTTCGGTTATTAGCTTTTCGCCGAGCGCTTTCGTTTCGGGCGAAGCGTAGTCCTCTAGGAACTCTTTCAGCGTCATGAGGGCGTTGGGGTGGCAGCAATTTTGTATCTGACCCGTCTTGCAAAGGCTCATGAAGCGGTCGCCCGTTCTGCCCTCGCGGTAGCAGGCGGTGCAGAACGAGGGTATGTAGCCCAGCTCCATCAGCCAGCGAACTACTTCGTCGAGCGAGCGCTGGTCGGAAACGTCGAACTGCTCGGTATCGTGCGGACGCTCTTCGGGGGTGTAGCCCGCGTATCCGCCTACCGATGTGCGCGAACCGCCCGAGATCTGCGAAATTCCCAGGCTGAGCACCTTATTGCGGCAAGCTTCGCTCTCGCGCGTGGAAACTATCATGCCGGTGTAGGGAACTGCTATGCGTATGCAGGCGATTATCTTAGCGAAAGTGTCGTCGTCGATGCCGTTGTCAAAAACGGTGGGGTCTATATCGTCGGCGCGCTTTATTCTCGGCACGCTTATGGTGTGCGGGCCTACGCCGTGTACGGCTTCGAGGTGCTCGGCGTGCATGAGCAGACCCGCAAACTCGTACTTGTAAAGCTCAAGACCGAAAAGCACGCCCAAGCCTACGTCGTCTATGCCGCCGTCCATGGCTCTGTCCATAGCTTCGGTGTGGTAAGCGTAATTGTGCTTAGGGCCTGCGGGGTGGAGCGTTTCGTAGCTTTCTTTGTGGTAGGTTTCCTGAAAGAGTATGTATGTGCCTATGCCCGCTTCTTTCAGCTTGCGATAATTCTCTACGGTGGTAGCCGCGATGTTTACGTTCACGCGGCGGATAGCGCCGTTTTTGTGCTTTATGGAATATATGGTATTTATGCACTCGAGAATGTACTCTATCGGGTTATTTACGGGGTCTTCGCCCGCTTCGATGGCAAGGCGTTTGTGGCCCATGTCTTGCAGCGCGATAACTTCCTTAGCTACCTCTTCCTGAGTCAGCTTTTTGCGGGGAATGTGGTGGTTCTGATTGTGGTAGGGGCAGTAAACGCACTTGTTCACGCAGTAGTTCGAGAGGTAGAGCGGCGCGAACATTACTATTCTGTTGCCGTAAAATGCTTTCTTTATCTCCTCGGCGAGGGTGTACATCTTACATACAAGCTCGGGGTCTTCGCAGGCGAGAAGTACTGAGGCTTCGCGGTGGGTAAGACCCGCACATTCCGTACCGCGCGCGGTCTTTCTCGGGCGGGCTTTTTCGAGTATCTGCTCTATAAGCTCTTTGTTGTTCTTGTTTTTCTCAGCGTATTCGAGCGTTTCGAGTATCTCGGCGTGGTCGATGAACTCTTCCGCTTTCAGCGATTTAGGATCGTACATTTTAAAAACTCCTTATATTTTAATATCATAAATTTGTATCAGTATTTTTGACCTTGCAGTCCCCGCGGGAAACTACCGAGCGGAAACCGATGCTTTCCAGCCGTCTTTCCATGCAGGCGCGGCACTGCGCCGATTCGTCGCCCGTGCAGGCTTTGTTGTCGTACAGCAGATATTTTTTGCGCACCCCCATGGGCGAGAGGTTCGGCATACAGACGTTCGCGCCCGCTTTTATGCCCTTTTCCCTGCCGATGGGGTCGATGGTAGCGAGGGCAGTGGTAGCGGGGATAAGCGCGTAGGGCAGGGTAAGCCGTATCAGCGCTATCATGAAAACCGTCTGCTCAGCCGTGCCCGCGGGAAATTTCGCGAAAGGCGTGTCGGCGTGCGGAATAAACGGACCTATGCCGACCATGTGCGGGCGAAGCTCTTTTAAAAACATCATATCTGCCGCTAGGTTCTCAGCCGTCTGGTACGGCGAGCCTACCATAAAGCCCGTGCCGACCTGATAGCCTATATCTTTCAGGTCGTACAGACATCTGCGGCGGTTCTCGGCAGAAAGCTCTGGCGGGTGGAGCTTGGCGTAGTGGAGCGGGTCGGCAGTTTCGTGGCGCAGAAGATACCGCTCCGCACCCGCGTCGAAATACGCCTGATAGCTTTCGCGGCTCTTTTCGCCGATCGAAAGCGTGACCGCGCAGTCGGGAAATTCCGTTTTTATCGCGGAAACTATGCGGCAGATCATATCATCGGTGAAGTGCATATCCTCGCCGCTTTGCAGTACGAATGTGCGGTAGCCCAGTTCGTAACCGCCGCGGCAGCACTCCAGTATATCCCCTTGCGAAAGACGGTAGCGCTGGGCTTTTGTGTTCGAGCGGCGCAGACCGCAGTATATGCAGTCGTTTTTGCAGTATGATGAAAATTCTATAAGCCCGCGCAGGTAAACGTCTTTGCCGTAATATTTATCGCGCAGAGCGTCGGCGTATGAGTATAGAAGCTGAGCCTCCTGCGGGGTGTGCGCGGTTATAAGCTGTGCATATTCCTCGGCGCAAAGCCCGCCGCCGGCGTAAAGCTTTTCTATAAGCTCGGTGTTAGTGGTGTTATCCATGCGGCTCACTCCTTTGCGTAGATGGTCTTTGCGGTAACGCCTTCCAGCCTGCCCAGCGCGCCCGAGAGGGCGTTTATCTTATCGGCAGGGGCTTCCAGCACCACGCTTATTACCTGTATGCGCCCGCCCGCGTGCGGCACGCCCATTCTGCCCTTTATGTACTCGGCGCAGCCGTGAAGCAGGTCGTTCAGCCGCGGTATAGAGTCGGTGTTTTCCACCATTATTCCTATCAGCGCTATCCTGTTCATATTACCTCCTTATCCCGCCGCGAAAACGCCGCAAAAAAGCGCCCTCCGCCGAACCGGCAGAAAGCGCGTATGTATACGGATATGGCAGACTCCGCCCGCATATGCAGATGTGGGTCTTTTTCGGTATCATATCGGCGCTTTCGCGAAAGCGGCGCAGGCTTTGTCGCGTCAGGGCTTATATTTATGCGCTCTGCCAAAGGTCTGCCCGTCAGATTATTCTTTCGGGAAACGCGGCAGGGTACATATTTATTATACAACTTTGTCCCGCGATTGTCAATGCTTTTTGTCAGCTTCGGCAAACTTATTTATGGCAAAACTTTGCCGCGCGGTATTGCATTTTGCGAGCAAATGTGATATAATTATGATGTGTTTATGTAATAGGCAGCACCGCGCAAATACTCCGTGCGAGTGTGCCTGTACAAATGCCCTTATGGGCTGAAAGGTAAGGTTTACTGTATTATGAAAGAAAAGGGACTTCTCACCCAAAGCGGTGAGAAAAAACAGCGAGAGAGATACCTGCTGCTTTTCGTAGTTTCGTTCTTCGGCATGATGATAGCTTTTTTGCCGACTATGATACGAAACGGCGGTATTTTCCTCTATTACGGCGATTTCAATTCGCAGCAGATGATGTTTTACCAGCACGCCAACGAGATGGTGCGAAACGGCAACCTCGGCTGGGACTGGGGCACCGACCTCGGCGCGAACTTCATCGGCTCATATTCATTTTATCTGCTGGGCAGCCCGTTTTTCTGGCTGACTACGCTTTTCCCGCTCAGCGCGGTGAAATACCTTATGCCGTGGATGCTGGCGCTAAAGACCTCGGTAGCGGCTATCACCTCTTACGCTTACATACGCCGCTTCGTGCAGAACCGCGACGCCTGCTTTATCGGCGCTATACTGTACGCGTTCTCGGGCTTCCAGCTCTACAATGTGTTCTTTAACCATTTCCACGACGTTACGGCGTTTTTCCCGCTGCTGCTGCTGACATTTGAGATGCTCACGCAGGACAAGCGGCGCGGCGTTTTCGCGCTGGCGGTAGCCCTCTGCGCTACTGTAAACTATTTCTTCTTCGTGTGCGAGGCAGTTTTCGTAGTTATCTACTTCTTCATCCGCTGCACCGAAAAAGATTTCAAGATGGATTTCAAGATCTTCGGCAGACTTTGCTTTGAGGCAGTGCTCGGCGTGGCGCTCGCCTGCTTCATCTTCCTGCCCGCCTGCATCGACACGCTCAATAACCCCCGCGTAGATTCGCGCCTGTACGGCATAGATATGATCTTCTACAACGAGAGCGTGAGAATACCCCGCATAATTCAGGGCTTCTTCATGATGAGCGATATGCCCGCGAGAGTGAACATACTGCGCTCTGACAACGCGCGCTGGGCTTCGATAGCCGGCTACCTGCCGCTGTTCTCTATGTGCGGCGTTATCGCATTCATTCGCAATAAGAAAAAGCACTGGGCTACAAAGCTCATCGCCGTCAGCGGCATAATGATGTGCGTTCCTTGGCTAAACTCGGTATTCGTAGCGCTCAACAGCAGCTACTACGCAAGATGGTTCTTCGCACCGATACTGATAATGTGCCTTATGACCGCCAAAATGCTGGAAGAGGGCGCTGATACCCTAAAGAAGGGCTTCAAGCTCGTAGTTGTAATGGTAATTATCTTCCTCGGTATAGGTATGCTGCCTACTATGGAGGACGGCAAGGCGGTATTCGGCAAGCTGCCGCAGTATGTGGATATGTACTATATGCAGTTTGCGGTAACGGCTATACTCACCGCTGTACTGGGCATAATAATCTACTACCTGCCCAGAACTAAGAATTTCAGCCGCATAGTTTCCGGCGTCACGGCGGCTGCCTGCATCATCACGATGTTCGCGGGCGTAAACTACGGCGCTGTTCAGGACGGCGGACATGACGAATACATCAAGTACGCCATAAACGGCAAGGATAACCTCGATATGGATAAGCTTGACAAAGCTTCTGAGGTAAACCATCTTTACGACGACAATACTTTCTACCGTATAGATACTTCGGAAAATGTGGATAACTGGTGTATGTTCTGGGGACTTTCCTCTATGCGTACATTCCACAGCGTAGTGCCCTCCTCGATAATGGATTTCTACACCACCATCGGTCAGACGCGCGACGTTGCTTCCAGAATGCCTACCAGCCTTTACGCGCTGAGAAGTATGTTCTCGGTAAGATATTATTTCGACCGCGCCGATAACAAGCCTGCTTCGGAAACGGTGAACGGTCTGAACGGTTTTGAGTACATCGGCACTCAGAACGACTTCAACGTCTACGAAAACCAGTACTGGATACCTATGGGCTTCACCTACGATTATTACACCGATACCGAAACGGTGAATAACGTGCAGGATACCCGTCGCCCGAACGTGCTGCTGGAAGCAGTAGTGCTCGACGACGCGGCTAAGGGCAGATACATGGATATTCTCAAGAAGTACGAGTACAACTCCGCCGACGTGGCGCAAGACCACTTTGAGGAAGTTTGCGCCGAAAAGCGCGCTGCCGCCTGCTACTACTTCAAGGAATCTACCAACGGCTTCGACGCTAAAATAAACCTCGAAGACGACAAGCTGCTATTCTTCTCCGTGCCTTACGAAGAGGGCTGGACGGCTACCGTGAACGGCGAAGAGGTACAGATCGACAAAGCAAACTACGGCTTTATGGCTATCAGATGCCCCGCGGGCGAGAACGATATACACTTCGAGTACAGAACCGCGGGTCTTTCCGCAGGAAAGAAGATCTCGGCAGCGAGCGTGGGCGTTTTCATCGTGTACATGGCGGTAAGCTTCGTTTACGATAAGAAGAGAAAGCCCGCAAATGCGGCTGAGCTGCCCGAGGGCGAAAATACAGCTTCAGAGCCGGGCGAAGTGCCATCGGAAAAGGCTCTGGAGGACATAAAGGCTGAAAATACCGAAGACAAGCAGGATACTGACGGCGCTGAAAACGGCGGCGAGCAGTAATGCAGTGATACAAATACCTGAAAGGGGAGTGCTTTTAAGATGTACAGCGAAGAAAAAATGACATCTCGCCGCGAGATATACGACGGCAAGGTGGTAAAGCTATATGTAGACGACGTGGAGCTGGATAACGGGCACAAGACCAAGCGCGAGCTTATCCGCCACCCCGGCGGAGTGTGCGTTCTGCCGCTCGACGAAGATGGCAGCGTTTATATGGTAAAGCAGTTCCGCTACCCGTTCCAAACGGCGCTTTACGAGCTGCCCGCGGGCAAGCTGGAGTTTGGCGAAAACCACCGCGAGTGCGGAATTAGAGAGCTGAAAGAGGAAACGGGCGCGACTGCCGACAGCTTTGAATACCTCGGCTGCATATACCCCACCGTGGCTTACGACACCGAGATAATACATATGTACCTCGCGCGCGGGCTGCATTTCGGCGAACAGCACCTTGACGAGGGCGAGTTTCTCGACGTGATAAAGCTGCCTTTCGACAAAGTTTTCGATATGGCTATGAACGGCGGGCTGCCCGACGCGAAAACGCAGGCTGCCGTGCTGAAGACCAAGCTGCTCATGCTGCAAAATAAGGGCGAGTGAGCGGGTTACAAAAAATTTAAAAAATATACATTGACATATTGTCGAAAAAGGTGTATATTTTTAAAAATATAGTATGTATTTTTTTCAGACTGCCGAGCGCATCGGCAGCGGCAATTCAAAGAGAGGAAGGATTTTTTGTATGCTGAATACTAATTATGATGAAAAATTCGGAAAGCAGGGTCTTACCTTCGACGACGTTCTGCTTATCCCCGCAGAGTCTGACGTTACCCCTAACATGATCGACCTCAGAACAAAGCTTACGGCGAATATTACGCTCAACGCACCTATAATGACCTCGGCTATGGATACCGTTACCGAGTCGAAAATGGCGATCGCGGTAGCGCGCGAGGGCGGTATAGGAATCATTCACAAAAACATGACTATAGAGCAGCAGGCAGAAGAGGTAGACAAGGTAAAACGCAGCGAAAACGGAGTAATTGCAAATCCTTTCTCTCTTACTCCCGATAAGACCGTAGAAGAAGCCGACCAGCTTATGGGCAAGTACAAGATCTCCGGCGTGCCGATAGTAGACGCGACCGGCAAGTTGGTAGGTATACTTACTAACCGCGACCTGCGCTTTATCACCGATTTCAGCACCCGTATCGAGGACGTAATGACCAAAGAAGACCTCGTTACCGCTGAGGTAGGCACTACCATCGAGGACGCGCAGAAGATACTCATGAAGCACAAGATCGAGAAGCTGCCCATAGTTGACGATAAGGGTATGCTCAAGGGTCTTATCACCATAAAGGATATTGAAAAGGCTGTACAGTACCCCAATTCCGCTAGGGACGCTAAGGGCAGACTGCTCTGCGGCGCGGCTATCGGCGTTACCGACGACGTGCTCGACCGCGCAAAGGCGCTTATCGACGCGCAGGTCGATGTACTGGTGCTCGACTCGGCTCACGGCCACTCCGCCAACATAATCAAGTGCATAAAGAAAGTAAAGGCTGCTTTCCCCAATACCCCGATCATCGCGGGCAACATCGCTACCGCTGAGGCTGCTGAGGCTCTCATTCAGGCAGGCGCTGACTGCATCAAGGTCGGTATCGGCCCCGGCTCTATCTGCACCACGAGAATAGTTGCAGGTATCGGCGTACCGCAGATAACCGCAGTTTACGACGTAGCCTGCGTGGCTCAGAAGTACGGCATACCCGTTATCGCTGACGGCGGCATCAAGTACTCTGGCGATATAGTAAAGGCACTGGCTGCCGGCGCTAACGTTGTAATGCTCGGCTCGCTGCTCGCAGGCTGCGAAGAAGCACCCGGCGACCTCGAGATCTATCAGGGCAGACAGTTCAAGACTTACAGAGGCATGGGCTCTATCGCTGCTATGCAGAAGGGCTCTAAGGACAGATATTTCCAGACAGGCAGCAAGAAGCTCGTTCCTGAGGGCGTAGAGGGAAGAGTTGCTTACAAGGGCCTTGTTTCCGATACTATTTTCCAGCTTTGCGGCGGTATAAGATCGGGCATGGGCTACTGCGGCGCTCCCACCATCGAGGATCTGCACGCTAAGTCCAGATTTGTACGCATCACCGGCGCAGGTCTGAAAGAATCTCACCCCCACGATATTTACATCACTAAGGAAGCACCGAACTACTCGGCGCAGTTCTAAGCTGATACAGATATTTCAAGCGGCATTGGCAGCAGTGCCGCTTTTTTGTATGCAAAAAAAAGGGACGTTCGCGGTTTTCTGCAAACGTCCTTTTGGTTTATGCTTATTCGTCAGATCTAGTCGGTGAGGTCGGCGCGGGCTTCGGCGGCTCGCCGCTGTGTGAAGCTCTCGTTACCAGTTTTAGAAGTATCTTGCCGTTTTTGTACTCAAAGAGGAATATGACTGCGATTATCAGCAGCCCCGCGAGCGAGATCATCTTCGCGCCCGTGTAGTAGCTGGGTTTGAACTCCATAGTTACGGTGTTTTCGCCGCGCTCGAGCGGTACGGTTATCAGCGTGCCCATCGAGGTGCTGTAACGCACCTGCTTGCCGTTGACCTTTACCACCCAGCCCGGCTCGTCGGGAATGGTGGTGAAGAGGTACTGCCCTTCGCTTTCGGCGGTGCACTCGGCGGTGAGCGAGGTGTTGTCGAACTCGGTGACATTCATCGCCTTACCTGCTAGCGCTTTCGCATCCGCAGCGAAAGTATCGTGGTCAAAGCTGTAAAACAGCTCGTCGCACCAGTAGGCTTCATCATCGTCGTTGTCTATCGTGATGCGTATGCGCACCTCTTCGTTTTGCAGGAAGCTGCCGAGGTTCAGTATCGAGTAATTATCGCCGACGAAAAATTGACCCGCGTAGTCCATAACGCCGTCGCCGTTGATGTATTTCTCCTCGTCGAGCACCCAAACGTTGCAGTTGCGCTCGTATTTTGTGGGCAGGTACATATAAAGGTCGCTGTCGCGGTCCATCTCGATGATGTAGTCTATATGCGCTTCGCCCTTTGATTTGTCGATGGTGTAGTAGCCCTTGTGGCCCATGTCGTCGTTCAGCTTGCTTTCGCGCAGGTTTTGCTTTTCCTCGCTTTTCGGCATTATGCGGCTGAAATAGTTCGTTATCTCCGCCTTGCCGCAAAGCGCGCTGTAAAGCACGTTCTGATTTTCAAAGGGGTTCACGTCGGTAAGCTCTATCGAGTTGATATTTTCGTTGCAGACCGTTCCCAGCCCCATAGCGTAGGGGTTGCGGTAAAATTTGTACTTCGCGTCCGTTTCGTCTATATGGGTAGCCAGCTTGTAGTCCTCGGGAACTTTCGTGCGGTCGTCCATGTAGCGCTTTTCGCCGTTGTAGGCTTCTTTATCCATTAGGTAGCGTATGTCGAAAACGCTGTCGGTGATGTAGGTGCTGCCCTCATATTTGGTGTAGTGGCCGCCGTATGCGTAGCCGAGCTGTTTCAGCATAGTCAGCGCGGGGGCGTTCATTACCGAGCTGGAGTGGGATATTCCGCTGTAACCCGTGCCGATGGGGTCGTTCACCGTGCGGTGGAAGGTCGCTTCCATTCGGTAAAATTTGTCGTCGTCAAAGCTTTTGATATGCTTCACCGCGTCGATGGTGTCGGACATATACGGCTCGTAGGAAGTGTAATCGCTGTAAACTACGTCGTCGTCTATCTTTTGCAGAGTGTCCATCGTATTCGCAAGCAGCTCCAGACCCACCGCCACGCAGGTTATCAGCGCGAGTATGCGCGAGGTCTTGTACTTGCGGTTTAGGTATATCAGCAGGAAGTATATCAGCAGCGCTATCAGCGAGAACCATATTCCGCCGATTATCGCGCTGGTGTCCTCGCCGTTGTCGCTTTTTACCGTGCGGAATATCTGGAAATGCTCGTAATTCTCGCGCTCGCACCAGAAGAGAAACACTGCCAGCCCGAAGAACACGCCGCCTATCTCCTTAGGCGTAATGCCGTCGAGGTTCTCAAAAGCCTTGAAAGCCATAGTCAGCAGCAGGAATGAGAAAGCGAATGAATATCTGAAAGGCAGCCAGTTCGGCACCTGAAAACCGTGCCAAACTATGTCAACGGGGCGCAGGTACATGAATACCACTACCGAAGCCATAAGCAGACCGTTTGAAACTTTCGTCTTTATGCCTATCCTGCGGTTCATGAAGAAGAGCGGCACAAGTATCAGCACCGCCGTGCCGCAGTAAACCATCGGCAGACCCTCGGGATAAACGGTGTCGTAGCTGAACGGGAAAAGCTTAGTGAGGAAAGTCAGAAAGTCGAACTGCGTAGCCATTGACCAATCGGGCGTGGAAAATTCCAGCTTGCCGAGTTTCAGCGCGTTGTATATCGGTATCAGCACGCAGCAGGCGGTGATGGCGGCGGTGAGGGAAGCGCCTATGAACTGGAAAATGCGCACCATAAAGTGCTTCGGCGCTATCCTGCCCTCTTCCCCGAAAAAGCAGGTTACGAAGTAGCAGAACGTGAAAAAGGCGATCATGTAGCCGATGTAGAAATGCGCTATGAACATCAGCGCGAGGGGGATAATGTAGGGCAGCATCTTGCCCTCTTTCAGCAGCCGCTTTACGCCTAAGCATATCAGCGGCAGGTAGATAAGCCCGTCGAGCCACATGGGGTCCATAAGCTGCACCACCATGTAAGCCATCAGCGCGTACATGGTCGAGAAAGCCACTACCGAGGTGCGGCGGGGCTTTTTATCGGCGGTGCGCAGCAGGAAGTGCGCAAACGTAACGCCCGCCGTGCCTATTTTGAGTATCTGCATAGTTTCGATAGCGCCGCACATAGCCGAGCGTGGGAAAATGCAGGTTATCAGCATGAATGGGCTGGCGAGGTAGTAGGCGAATATGCCGAACATATTGCCCGAAAGATTTCGCGACCAGTTGTAAACAAGGCTGCCGTCGCCCATTATCGCGTCGCGGAAAGCTTCGTAGTAGTAAACGTACTGACCGTTAAGGTCGAGCACCAGTACTGAGCCGTCGCCGAAAGGGTGCACCTTAAAAAGCGCGTAGGCGAGGTACATTATGCCTGCGGGCAGTATAAAGCAAAGCAGGTACAGAAAAAAGGGCTTTGAGAAAAACCTCACAAAGCCTTCTGCCTGCTGCCGACTAAAGCGTGGCAGCTTTTTTCTTTTTGTATTTTCGTTGGGTAGGTTGGCGGAGTTTTCCGCCGCCGAGGGTGTGTTCATTTGCTATCTCCTTGTATTTTCTTCCATGTTCAGCTTTTCGCTGATGATGTATCGCGGGCGCTGCTTTATCTCCTCATATATTTTGGCGAGGTAGTAGCCTATTATGCCCAGGCTGAACATTATTATCGCCGAGGTGATGAGCTGCAGCAGTATAACGGTAGAAAAGCCCTCTGCCGAAGTACCCATTATCTTCTGCACCAGCGTGTTTATGCCGAATATGACGGCTATTATAAAGGTGACTACGCCCGCGACCGTTACCATCTGCATAGGCGCGGAGGTGAACGAGGTTATAGAGGTCACGGCGTACTTCACCAGCGAGGCAAAGCTGAATTTGCTGCTGCCCGACTGCCGCTCTGCCACGTCGAAATAAACGCACTCGGTCTTAAAGCCCACCCAGCTAGACATCGCGCGGAAGAAGGTAAGGCGCTCGGGCATTCGCAGCAGCGCTTCCACTGCGCGGCGGTCTAGCAGCTTGAAGTCAGAGGAATCCTCCATCTCCAGCCCAGAAACGCGCTGTATTATCTTGTAAAAAAGTTTCGCCATTCCGCGGTGCGCTGAGCTTTCCTTGCCGCGCGTGCGCTTTTTGGCTTCTACTATATCCACGTCGCCCGTCTGCCAAAGCCTGTACATCTCGATTATAGTTTCGGGCGGGTGCTGTAAGTCGCAGTCGATTATCACGCAGGCGTCGCCGACCGCGTTTTCAAGTCCTGCGAATATCGCCGACTCTTTGCCGAAATTGCGGCTAAAGCCGATCGCCTTTATGCGCTCGTCGCTCGCCGCCAGCTGCGAGAGCCGCTGCCATGTGCGGTCGGAAGAGCCGTCGTTTATAAAAATTATCTCGTAGTCTATACAGTGCGCCGAGAGCAGCTTGCTTATAGCCGAAGCGGCGCGCGGCACGTTGTCCTGCTCATTGTAAGCGGGTATTATGACCGAAAGCACTTTTACTTACCTTCCTTCATTTCATACGTCATACGGGGTGCACGGCGTTGAAATCCATGCGGACTTTATTGAAAGCCGAAGCCGCGCAGAATATGTAGATTATCATGATAACTCTGGCGATCACGAGTACTACGGTGGCGTACACCTGTGCGTTGCCCGCTGGCAGCAAACGGTTGAGCACATCGCCCGCCGCGCCGAGGGCTGTGAATATCGCGAGCTTTTTCCAAGTTTTCGCGAGGTTCACGAGCAGCGAGGGGTCGTTCACAAGCTCGTGGCGGGGCAGCATAAGCTTTATTATCTTGACGTACTGCGTGTAAAGTACCGCCGCCACCGTGCCCGCGCCGAGCACTATGCTTATAATATTGCCCGCCATGCCGCCTACTAAACCGAAATAGGTCAGCAGCGAGCCTGCCAGCCCAAGTGCCGAGAGGGCGCACACCGCCGCTATCAGCGGGCGCAGTCTGCTAAAGCCATCTGATACCGAGTCGGTCTCTTTAACGCCGCCGTACATGAAGAAGACGCCGGCGAGTTTCAGCGCGTAATTCAGCGGCATATCAAAATCAAGATTTATCGAGAGCAGAACAAAGCCTACTGTAAAAAAATTCATTGACTAAAATACTCCTTAGCTGCGCGGCATCATGGCGAGTATGCGCGAAGCAAATTCGTTGAAGTTCTGGGTCTGTAAAATTACCTTGCCGGGGCCTGTCAGCTTTGTGTTGAAAAGTCCTTCGCCGCCGAAGAAGATGTTCTTCACGCCCTTTATCATCTGTATCTCGTACTGAACGGTGGGGTCGAAAGCCACGAGGTTGCCGGTATCGACGTAAAGCACTTCGCCGGGGGCAAGCGTTTTCTCAACTCTGTCGCCGTCGATCTCGAGGAAAAGCAGACCGTTTCCGACAGCCTGCTGGAGGATAAAGCCTTCGCCGCCAAAAAGACCCGCCGAGAATTTCTTTGTGAAGGTCATGTTCATCTGCACGCCGGGGGTAGCGCAGAGAAACGCGCCCTTTTGGCAGATCAGCCCCTGATGCTGAGCAAGGTCGATGGGCACGATCTCGCCCGCTACGGTAGATGCGAAAGCTACGGTGGCGTTGTCCATAACGGCGGTGTATGTTGCCATGAACATCGACTCGCCCGCGAACATCTTTCTGCCCAGACCCTTTAGCACGCCGCCCTTAGTAGAGGTGGTCATCTCTACGCCCTGGCTCATCCAAGCCATTCCGCCCGACTGGGTGTACATACTTTCGCCGCGGTTCAGTATAGTTTCGACCGCGGGCATGGTGCTGCCAATAATTCGGTACTGCATAAATAATTCCTCTTTTCTGTTGTTCTGTATTGTTAATGATCGTATGCGTTTTTGCGGCTAAAATTCCACGCCGCGCCTTGCCGCCGCGCCCTTATCAAAGGGGTGGGCGAGCTTTTTCATTTCGGTGATGTAATCCGCCTGCTGAAAGAAGATCTCGTCGGGCGTGTGACCCGTTATGACAAGCTCGCAGGGCGGCGCTTTCAGCAGATCATCTACCAGCGCGCGGTCTGCCGTGTTGGAAGAATAAGCGTCGCAAAGCTCGTCGAGCATGAGCATTTCGGGGCGCAGAGCCAGCGCTTTTTCAAGCATTTCGGTCTGCTGAGCCTTTAGCGCGAGCTTTTCCTGCTCGGTCATATCCCAAAGAAATTTCAGTCCCTCGCGGCAGCGGAACACGGCAACGCCGAGCTTTTCGAGCGACTTTACTTCGCCGCTGGGCGAGCCTTTTAAAAACTGCACGGCGGCGCAGGGAATATCCCAGCCGCGGGCGCGTATCAGCAGACCTGCGGCGGCAGAGGTCTTGCCCTTTCCGTCGCCGCAGTATAAATGTATCATATTTTTTTTCATCAGAACCACACGCCGATAGTAAGCTTAACGATAAATACCATCATCATCATTATGAAAGCTGTGCCTTGAAGCAGGCTGTTCGCGAGGGTGATGTCGGCAGGCTCGGGGTCTTTAAGCTGTTCGCCGATGGTGTATGTGCGCAGGAACTGCTCGCTGTAGACCTCTTCGGGCAGCAGCGAGATACCCATTATGCCCGCCATTACCGCGCGGCAGCCCGCGAAGCATGAGCGTGCGCATTTTATATCGCTTTTCATAACGCGCTCGGCGGCGCGGGTGTTCAGCTTGAGGAAGAGAGCGTCTACCAGCATCATGAGGTAGGCGAATTTGCCCGGGATAAAGCAGAGCGCGCGGCGCAGCTTTTCGGCGGGCGCGGTGAAGTCTTCACTCTCGTCCGCTATCTCGGCGGCGCAGTCGGCAGCGGTGAAGAAAACGCCGCCCGCTGCGGAGAGCAGGAACATACATAGCATAGGCGCGGCAACGGAATCTACCGTGCGGTCGGCAACGCCCTGTACCGCGGCGCGAACAAGACCCTTTTCGTCAAGCTCGCTGCAATCGGTGCGGCTGAGGTCAGAAGCTATGCGCTGTGCCTTTGCGTAATTTTTGCCCCTCATAGCGCGGGCAACGCCTGTCGAAGCGGTGGTAACGCCCTTTATATCCAGTACCGACCAGCAGATCAGCGCGTCGAGCACCAGCGCGAGGACGGGGATAAAGCAGTAGAGCAGTATCAGCACTATCAGCACGGGCAGCACGGTGACAGCTATCAGCGAGAGCAGGAAAACAATGCCCGCGGTGCGCCTGCCGCCCTCGTTATCCTGATATTTCGCGCTTATCTTGGGCGCGAGCGCCGCGGCTATCTTGCCTACAATATCCTGCGCTCTGAATTTTCTGGGAGTACCAAAGACCATGCTGAGCACATAGCCTGCCGCCATAGCAGCGAGAGTGTTTATTATCATAAGTATTCTCCTTAGTTTTAATTGCGGCGCGCCAAAAATCGGGCGCACTTGCCGTATTATACTATATTATATCATGTATCGCCGCAAAAATCAATAGGGGCGGGGGAAGTTTTTGCACTTTATCGCGGCAACGCAGCATTGCAGTGCTGCGCCCGCCAACAAATATTAACATTTGCCCCCTTGACACAGCGCGCACGGCGTGTTAAAATATAATAGAATGGATTTGCAGGGGAACTGCTTTTGCGGTTGAGAAGGCGCTGCCTGACCCTTTGAACCTGTCGGTCAATACCGTGGTAGGAAGCAAAGTCGGCTGTTTTTTGCACAGTAATTTTACAGACTTTACGGGCTTTTCGCTTACCGCGGAGGGCCTTTTTTGCGGAGGTGTAAATTATGGTGAAAAATTGTCTTTCGATAGCCGGCTCTGACTGCTCGGGCGGGGCGGGCATACAGGCTGACCTGAAAGCTTTTTCGGCTCTCGGCACATTCGGCATGAGCGCTGTTACGTCCGTCGTTGCGGAAAACACTCAGCGCGTCATCTCGATACAAAATGTGGATACCGCCGTCATCGCCGACCAGATAGACGCTGTTTTTGAAGACGTCGAGGTCGCCGCCGTCAAGCTGGGTATGCTGCCGAGCGTTGAGATAATAAAGCTCGTAAGCGAAAAGCTGCGGCAGTACCGACCGAAATTCGTAGTCTGCGACCCCGTTATGGTGGCTACCAGCGGCGACTCGCTAAGCGGCGAGGGCACGGCTGCCGCGCTGAGGGACTGTATTTTCCCGCTCGCGGACGTGGTAACGCCGAATATGCCCGAGGCTTCCGCGCTTTCGGGTCTGCGGGTAGAGAGCATCGCTGATTTCGATGCCGCCGCTGAGGTGATAATGCGCAGCGGGGCTAAGGCGCTGCTGATAAAGGGCGGCCATGCCGAGGGAGCAGCGGTGGACGTGCTGTATACCGCGAACGGCAGGCGGGAATTTACCGCGCCGCGCGTGGATACCAAAAACACCCACGGCACGGGCTGTACACTCTCCTCCGCGATAGCCGCTTGTTTGGCAAAGGGCGCTGACACGCCGACAGCAGTCGCGCAGGCGAAAGAGTATATCTCGGGCGCTATCGCGAACGCCGACAAGCTGAACGTCGGCAAGGGTCACGGCCCTACAAATCACTTTTTTGATTACTATAATATAAAAGGTATAAACTGATAAACGAAAGGATTTTTTAGCTATGAGAAATTATAAGACGCAGATGGAAGCAGCCAAGAAAGGCATAATCACTCCCGAAATGGAAACTGTAGCCAAGAAAGAGTACCGTACCCCCGAAGAGATACGCGCGCTGGTGGCGACAGGCGAGGTCTGCATTCCCGCAAACGTGAACCACACCGCGCTTTCGGCTGAGGGCATCGGCAAGGGTATGCGCACCAAGATAAACGTAAACCTCGGAATCTCGGGCGACGCTAAGGACTACGACCTCGAGATGAGAAAGGTAGACATGGCTATCAGCTTCGGCGCTGAGGCGATAATGGATCTTTCCAACTACGGCAAGACCAACAAATTCCGCACCGAGCTTATCGCGAAATCGCCCGCTATGATCGGCACTGTACCGATGTACGACGCTATCGGCTATCTCGATAAAGATTTGCTCGAGATCACGGCTGAGGACTTTCTGCGAGTAGTACGCGCGCACGCGGAAGAGGGCGTTGACTTCATGACCATACATGCGGGCATCAACCGCCGCGCAGTAGAGGCTTTTCGCCGCGAGGGCAGAAAAATGAACATCGTTTCCCGCGGAGGCTCGCTGCTTTTCGCATGGATGATGATGACGGGCAACGAAAACCCCTTCTTTGAGCATTACGACGAGGTGCTCGATATACTGCGCGAGTACGACGTTACCATCTCGCTCGGCGACGCTCTGCGCCCCGGCTGTCTTGCCGACGCGAGCGACGCGGGTCAGATCTCTGAGCTTATCGAGCTGGGCAACCTTACCAAGCGCGCATGGGAAAAGGACGTTCAGGTAATGGTAGAGGGCCCCGGACATATGCCTATGGACCAGATCGCGGCGAACATGAAGATACAGAAGACCATCTGCCACAACGCGCCTTTCTACGTTCTCGGCCCTCTGGTTACCGACATTGCGCCCGGCTACGACCACATCACATCGGCTATCGGCGGAGCTATCGCGGCGGCAAGCGGAGCGGACTTCCTCTGCTACGTTACCCCCGCTGAGCACCTGCGCCTGCCCGACGCTGACGACGTTAAGGAGGGCATCATCGCGAGCCGCATAGCAGCGCACGCCGCCGACATCGCAAAGGGTATCCCCCACGCTATGGACAGGGACAACGAAATGGCTGAGGCGCGCCACGTTATGGACTGGGACAAGATGTTTGAGGTAGCGCTGGACGGCGAAAAGGCTAAGCGCTTCTTTGAGCAGACCCCGCCCGCTGACCGCCACACCTGCTCGATGTGCGGAAAAATGTGCGCGGTAAGAACTACCAATATGATACTCGAGGGCAAGGAAGTTAAATTCTGCTCTGAAAAGTAATATCTGCTAAAAGAAGGAATTACAAATGAACGGCGTTAAAAGCATAAATCTGAAAAAGCTATGCACGGCGGCTATGCTGGTGGCGGTGGGGGTAGCGGCTTCGGCTGTGAATTTTCCCATCGGCGCTTCGCGCTGCTGCCCCGCGCAGGCTTTTGTGAACGTGGTGAGCGGCGTGCTGCTCGGGCCATGGTACGCGGCGGGCGTGGGCTTTTGCTGTGCGCTGATAAGAAATCTGCTCGGCACAGGTACGCTGCTGGCTTTTCCCGGCTCGATATTCGGCGCACTGCTGGCGGGTCTGCTTTACAAAAAGGTGAAGCCGCTGACGGCGCTTGCCGCGGTGGGCGAGCTTTTCGGCACTTCGATACTCGGTGCGCTGACCGCCTACCCGATCGCGAAATTTGTAATGGGCAAGCAAGCGGCGGTCTTTGGACTGGTACTGCCGTTTTTCATCTCGAGTCTGGGCGGCGCGGTGATAGCTTTCGTGCTTATGGCGGCGCTTGAAAAAAGCGGCGTACTGCGGCGTTTTGCCGCCACGCTTGAGGGCGCTGACGGACATGGAGCATGAGATGATAAGCCGAATAATGCAAACATTGGAAGTAACTCGCAAGTCCGGTGCGATAGTGCACTGCATTACAAATTACGTCGCGGCGACGGACTCGGCAAACGCACTGCTCGCGGTGGGCGCAACGCCTGTGATGGCTGACTGTCCGTATGAGTGCGGAGATATAACAAGGCGATCGCGGGCATTGCTGCTTAATATGGGAACTTTTTCTGAGGAACATTACAAGGCTTTCAAGAGCTCCGCCGAAGCTGCGCTGGAGATCGGCATACCGTTCGTGCTCGATCCGGTCGGGCTGAGCGCAAGCGGTTATCGTCAGAAGTGCTTTCAGGAGATCGTGCCAAGCCGCTGTCCGTCTGTGATAAAATGCAATCTTTCGGAAGCGTACATGGTGGCGTGTCTGGCAAAAGTCAAAGCCGGATCACCCCTAGAGCTTTGCCAAAAGATCGCCTGCAAGCTTAACTGTGCCATGATGATAACGGGCAGCGACGACTACATTTCGGACGGGTCTAACAGCTATATTCTGCACGGCGGCACGGCGAAGCTGACGAAGGTCACGGGCACGGGGTGCGTTACCGGCGCGCTGACGGCGGCGTTTCTCTCGGCCGCCGATCGGCTGACGGCGTGCATCACGGCGGCGGCGCTCATGAAAACCTGCGGCGCGATCGCAGAAGAGAAGAGCGGAAATGGTCTGCAAACCTTCCGCACAAAGCTGTACGACGGGCTTTCGGAAGTCGGCGAGGACGAAATACGCAGATGTATAGAGATCGAAAGTGTGAAATAAATGGCAAAAATGGATATTGACTATACCTTATATATATGTACCGACAGCGGGCTGATGTCAAGCAAAACGGTAGAGCAGTCGGTGGAGGCGGTGCTTCGCGGCGGCGCAACGGTGATTCAGCTTCGCGAGAAGAACGCAGGTTCGCGGGAACTTTACGAGCTGGCAAAGCATGTTAAATCTGTTACAGACAGGTACAATGCTCCGCTGATAATCGACGATAGGCTCGACATCGCGCTTGCGGTGGACGCGGCGGGCGTGCATCTGGGTCAGAGCGACCTGCCGTGCGCGGTGGCGCGAAAGCTGCTCGGCGAGGGCAAGATCATCGGCATTACCGCACCGACGGTGGAGCTTGCTCAGGCCGCCGAGCGCGACGGCGCGGACTACATCGGCGTTGGCGCGATGTTCGCGACGTCTACCAAAATGGGTGCGCCTGCCAATACTAAGGAAAATCTTGCCGCGATACGCGCGGCGGTGGATATACCGATCGTGATGATCGGCGGCGTGAAGCGCGCGAATGTGCTTGAATTTGCGGGCATGGGCGTGAACGGCGCGGCAGTGATCTCAGACATCATCGCCGACCCCGACCCCGAAGCTGCGGCGGCCGAAATGCGCGAGATCATGAAGAAATTCTGAGTGTGAGAGATCGCTTTGATTTGTAAAAAAGTAAAAATAAGTAAATATAACGACAAAAAAATATCGGACAGGGTTCGCTGAAAGCCCTGTCCGTTTTTGTATCAGTTTGCGGCGGCCGATGGTCATGATGAACAGCCCGATGAAGTACATGGGCACTCTTACTTTCATATTTTTCATTTCTTTCCTACCTTTTTTTAAAAAACTCTTTAATTCATCGCTATTTTTAATTATACACCTATTTTTGGCGTTTGTCAAGTATAGACGTTGGTTTAATATATTTATATTGACAAGTAATAGAATATATGGTATACTGTAAAAAAATACAAGAACAGGAGGGCTACATCATGAACAAAAGAAACATCTTAGCATTTCTAGCCGCAACAGCCCTTGCGCTGACAGCTTGCGGAAGCATTGACGAATCCGCCGACCAACTCGCCGCCGATAGCTCGGTCGTTTCGGACGAGAGCAGTGATGAAACGCAGGCGGACTCCTCGGAAGCGGAGAGCACGGCAGACAGTTCCGAAGCGGAAGAAAGCACGGCTGATGAAAGTTCGGAATCGGCAGACAGTTCAGAGGCCGCAGACAGCGCGGAAAGCGCCGCGGACGAAAGCGCCGCCGAAGTGGAAACCTCTGACAACCCGCACATGAGCGCCGAAAAGACAAACGAAAACGCGCTCGAGGTCGATGAGGGCGGCTGTAAAAATCCCGACCTGCCGCCTTGCGTGCACTATGTGAACGACGACGCGGACATTCAGACGGTGGCGAATATCGTGAAAGCGGCGGTCGACGGCGGAGAAACTATCGACCCCGAAACCTTTGAGTTTTACAAGGGCGGTGTTCACCCGAATTTCACCATGACCATCGACGGCGCGGAGTACAGCGTGTACCTCAAACCCGGCACGGCAAGCAACATTAAGATAAACGATCAGTATTACAACCTCAGCGGCGACGATTTCGCGACTATTTCCGAGATACTTTACTGGTAAAAACAAGGGACAGACCCGCAAGTCTGTCCCATTTTTTATCTGAAATTTCCGCCGTTTTGATTTTGGTTCGTGTATTTTGCGGAGTCGCTGAAATCAAACCCCGCATCGTTCATGCCGCTTGTGTTCGTGCCGTTCATACCATTCATACCGTTCATGCCGCCCATGCCGTTCATACCATTCATACCGCCCATGCCGTTCGGCGGGGGAGTAAATTCGTGCGGCTTTATCGGAGCGCCGCAGTGCGGGCATTTTATGCAGGTGCCGATGACGTACACGCCGCCGCAGTATTCGCAGGTGTCCTCTTTCGCAGTCTGCGGTATCTCTGTCGCTTTGCGGTACTTGCGCGCTTTCGGCGTCAGCCCCAGCATTATGCACATATGTAAGGAAATAAATGCCAGCATGCCCAGTCCCATGAAGATCTCGCCCCAAATTATCTCAGTGTCCATGATGGTCGGGGTGATGTCGTTGAAAGCCGTGTTGACCGCCATGCCGACGCTGTATCGGCTGCGTGCGGTGAGGTATTTTTGCAGATTATTGGTAAAAACGTCCGCCTTTTTCTCGGTGATGATGTCGTCGGTGTCGTCGCCCTGCATACCCTCCCAGTACCAGTCGACAAAATCGTCTGACCTGCCGACAGCCGCCGTGCCCGCGGGCTGAGAATAAACTATAAGCCAGTGCTTCTCATCGTCAAAGAGGTTGACGTATTTGTCGTATGCGAAGTTTTCCAGATCGTCGTATTTGCCGAGCCACTCGTCATTAGTAACGGTGACAACGGCGGGCGTAACGCCTGTTTTATGGTAAAATTGCCCGAGCGTTTCTTGAAGCATCGCTTTGTTGTCGATAACGCCCAGCTCATCTTGAATGACAATGCTTGTGTCATAATTATCCGCAAGCTTTTTCGGGTGGTGCACCGCGCTGCCAAACATCGAGAATATCCCTATGAAAAACGGGATGTAAAAGAGTATCATTATCAGATTTGCGGGCGTGAAAGGTTTAGTTATATCGTGGTCAGCGTAGACGTAGACCGGTCGGTGATGGCTGTAATAGCAAAATCTGCGTGCGCCGGGGAAGTATGAACTGCGCACTCTGCGCGAAGATCCGCCGCGCGAGCCGCTCGAATGATGCGAACCGCCGTGAGAGCCTCCTCCGTGCGAGCCGCCGCCTGATGAATGTGGCATAATTTTCTCCTTTCGAAATACAATGGTAATTATATTTACACTATTGGTTCATATTTACAGTAAGTTTATTTCATATATCGAAAGGCAATACCGCACAACTATTGTGTACGAATTGCGCCGTCAGATTTTTCGTCAGATTGCCTAAAGCCGATGAAGGCTAACTCGCGTTAGTTGAAGAGGTTTTAGGTGATATGACGGAAAATATGCAAGCAAGGCGTGCACAAAGCCGAAGGCGGTAGTTGTGCGGTATTGCCTTGAATAATTATAACACATTATATTAAAGAAATCAACACAAAATGAGCAATAAAATGAAAAAAAGCTCTGCGGAAAATCGCCTAACCGCAAAGCTTTTTTTCTATATTATGGGTATCACGTTATCATTATTTGCCCGTTAGGGACTTTTTTATGTGTTTGAAAAACGGTACTATCCAGTACATATATAGTCTTACGACGAATATGACCGCCGTTGTTCCGATGTCTACATAAAGTGGCAGTTTGAAGAAAAATTCGTTGCTCATTTTAGTATCCAGCCCGAACCGCATATACGCCAGTATGCCCAACAGGACTATGTATACGCCGACGAACAGCGTTATGTACATCGTAATGAGAAACAGCGGCTTTCTTTGCTCTTTATTCATTTTTTTGCGCTCCCTTTTGATTTCATTTTTCTATATTGTATCATATTATTTGTGAAAAGTCAAGAGGGATGAGGAGGGGTGCGCAAAAATGAAGTCACGCGCTGACGATCATTCCGTCTGAGATCTCGATTATTCTGTCGCACTTTTCGGCGACTTTGGGGTCGTGGGTAACTATTATCACCGTTCTGCCCTGTTCGTTGAGCGATTTGAAAAGCGCCATTACTTCGGCAGAGGTCTTTGTGTCGAGCGCGCCCGTCGGCTCGTCGGCGAGGATCATGCTCGGCTCGTTTACTATCGCGCGGGCGATGGCAACGCGCTGCTTTTGACCGCCCGAGAGTTTGTTGCAAGGCTTTTTCGCGTACTCTTCCATGCCTACCGCTTTCAGCGCGGCGAGGGCTTTTTCTTTCTTGCCCTTCACCTTTTTCTTTGAGAAATTCAGCGGTATCAGCACGTTTTCCAGCGCGGTGAAATCTTCTACCAGCGCGAAATCCTGCATCACCATGCCGATCTTTTCGTTGCGGATACGCGCATATTTGCGCTCGGAAAGGTCTTTTACCAGCGTATCGTCTATGATGTACTCGCCGCTTTGGTAATTATCTATGCAGGCTAAGATATGCAGCAGGGTAGATTTGCCCGCGCCTGATTTGCCGATTATCGCTATCATTTCGCCGTCGGCTATCTCGCAGGAAACGCCGTGCAGCGCTTCAAATTCGTTGGCTTTTTTCGGATTATATATCTTTACAATGTTGTTCAGCTTTATCATTTCTCATTCTCCTCTCAGTTTCTGAATTCGGTTTTCAGCACGTCGCGCGGCTGCTTGTTTCTTACTACCAGCAGCGGTACTATCAGCGAAAGCAGCAGGAAGAGCACGAGTATTATCGCGCATACGCCTATGTTGTCCCAGCCGACCTTTATTACCGTGCCTTTCAAGATCGTGTTTTTGCCCGCGATGAAGAATATCGCGTCTGCCACTATCGTAACGCCTACTATCGAGAGGTAGTTTAGGAAATTGAGCACCGAGCAGCGCCGCCATGTTGCTCCGCAGAGATACAGTATCGCGTAATTGCGCAGATTGCGGAGGGTGGTTATCATAGTGGTGATAACGGCGGTGAAGAGAGTGATTATCAGTATGCTTATCGCGATGGGCGAGAGGGTGTAAAGCTCTTTGTGGACGAAGCTTTCGCTGGCTTTGTAGTATTTGTTCGTGTAGCCGTATATCTGGAAGCCTACCTGCGGGGCGAGGTCTTCTATCTCTTTGATGGTGTAAGCGCCCTCGGGGTAATTTATTATCAGCTTGCTGTTGAAAGCGTAGCTGCCCTTTGAGCCGACCTTTGCCATCTGACCCTCGGTAGTTACGAAAAACTCCTCGCCGCGGCCCTGCTCGTTATACATATAATAGAAATCGCGGTAATCATCATCGTAATTATAAAATACATTATATCCGCCCGTGCCGTAAAGACGCTGATTGTTCTCCAGTATACCGCATATCTCTATCTCAAAATCTACGCCGTACCAGTCGGTGGCTTTAAGTTTATCGCCGACCTTATAGCCGTAATTATCGCTTACGAGAACCTGCGGTATCTTGCTCTTGGGGTCGGGAAGGCTGCCCTCTTTGAGGTAGGGGGGAAGCTTTTTCATCATGTCATCGGGGAAGTAAGACATATACGTCCATTGGTCGCCGGACTTTTTGTGAACGCCTATCATGTTTGCTTTGCCGCCGGTAACGTCGGTAGCTTTATCGAGATTTTTCAGTATGTCTTCCTTGTACCGCATATTGGGATTGTCTGCTTCGGATATAACTATCACGCCGTTTTTCGAGAGCGGCTCTTTAAACTGCGAATAGTAAACAGTGCGGTCTTTTATAGCCGACATCATTATTATCACAAGCGCGAAAACTACGGCAAGCTGCAGGGATATCAGCAAATTCATAAGTCCCGCCTTTTTGCCGAGCTTTAGCGAAGAGCTGCGCGACTGGGTGAAATTGAGCTTTGCGCTGATATTTTTCAGCAGCATAAAGAAGAGCACCGCCGCCGAAACAAGCGTGTAAGCCACGAAAATAGCGGCGTAGCGCTGAATGTTAAGGCAATCTATAGCGTTCGGGAAAATCTGTACCATGCGCTGGTACAGCAATTTGTGGAAAGCGAAAAGCGAAAGAGCGAAAACGGGCGAGATCACCGCGAGGGCTTCGCCGAGGAAGAGCGAAACGCACCTGCCGCGGCAGGCACCGCAAACGCGGAAGACCGTTATCCTGCGCTTATTGCACTCGATAACGTACTTATGCAGTACCGCGAGGTTTACTGCGAAAAGCAGCGCTACCGCGGCTGTAATGTAGATTATGGTCTTGTAATACGCCAGATCTGAGGCGGCGGAAAGGTCCATATCGGCAACGTGTGCGTCTTGAGAAATACTGCCGTCTACTATATTTTTTATGGTGGTGTACTGCGAGTATGTTACGGGGCTTTTGAATACGATATAGAATTCGCTTCTCATATATGTATCATCAGGCAAAGCGGTAAGCGGTATGCTGTACCAACAGTCTTTTGGTATTATCTGGGTCACTTTGAAATCTACCCCTGCGATCTTAACTGTATCTCCTAAGCCTTTAAGGGTTCTTGCCGATTCCCCCTCATAAGATCCGGTTCCTGTGGAAACATCGAGATTTTCGTCAAAATAATCTTCGGTAAGTACGATATGTCTGTCGCCATCGTTATATTCTTTATCAGATATTCCGTATGCTGTATCTTTACTCAAAGTGTTTACAAATCCATCTTTTGTCAATCTGAAATAGAAATCAAATGGAGCAAGCCCCATCAGATCATTTTCCAATGAAGCATAACACTGTATCTGGTCAATATCATCATACATATCTTCTGGAATTTGCTCTACTACTTTCATTATATCGCCCTTAGTAAGGGTGCTGAAGTTATTGTAACGAAAAAGCTGATTAAGGTTTTCGTCACCGGTATCATATGTCAGCAGGTCTGTGCGTGAAGTCATCCAGCCGCTCCAGTCATTTGCTTCAATTGTTACAACGGTGGAGTCGTTTACTCCCTCAAGCAAATTTATACGGTAATTTTCATAAACGCCGTAAATAAAACAGCCTACCAGCGCAGTCATACATGATGTTAATATCATAAAAATCGTGAGCATCTTATTTTCTTTAAACAAGTTGCGCATGATCTTGAAAAGCATATTTGTTTTCTCCTTTCTGTGAAAAAATATTATAAAAGCGCACACTTATAAAGCGTGCGCTTTTAAAGTCGATTAGAATGTGAGTTTTTTTAATATACCTCATAATAAGCCCCTCCTCTAACTTTCAGGCATATAAATGACACTCGTGATACCCCATGCCTTTTTTGTATGAAGCAGGGAAAGTATTGAATAATTTTCCTTTGCTACTATATTTGATTATAACACGAATATAAAGCTTTGTCAATAATATTTTATAAGTTAGACCATAATTTTGTAACAATGCACAACTTTACTCATACATTTTCTACAAAAAAAGCCGCTAATACCCTCAGCGGCTAAATGCTATATTTTGCAGTGTTTTCACCCTGTTTTAAATGCCCAAACTATCCGCCCAAGCCTTTATCTCGGCGGCGCTCATGCCGTTGAGCAGCTTGCCCTCGACAATTTCGGCGGCGGGGGCGCTCTTTTTCAGCGCGGCTGCTGTCTTGCCAAATCCGCTGCCGCCCGAGGTCGCGAAAAGTATTATCTTCTTGCCCGAAAAGTCATAAGTTTCCAAAAAGCGGTTGATTATCGTCGGCGCAACGTACCACCATATCGGGAAGCCGACGAAAACGGTATCGTATGCGGAAAAGTCCGCCGCGGTGTCGGCAAGCTCGGGGTGATCCGCGCCGCCCTTCATCTCCAAACTGGAGCGCGACTTGGAATTCATCCAGTTGAGATCCTCGCCGGTGTAGGGCACTTTCGGCGCGATCTCGTAAACGCCGCAGCCCAGCGCTTCGGCAAGCTGCTTCGCCGCCTTAGCCGTAACTCCGCTTGCGGAAAAATATGTAACTATTGCTTTGCTCATTGCTGTTTCCTCCTGTAATTATTTCAATTTGCTGTATTCTTCGTCAGATACAGGCTCGCACCATTCGTTGCTGCAATTCTCGCCCGGAACTTCCACCGCTATGTGGCTGAACCAACTGTCAGACTTTGCACCGTGCCAGTGCTTGACATTTGCAGGCATCATTACCACGCTGCCCGCCGTAAGGCTTACCGCAGGCTTGCCCTCTTCCTGATACCAGCCCTCGCCCGCCGTGCAGAGCAGAAGCTGTCCACCGCCGTTGTCGGAATGGTGGATATGCCAATTGTTGCGGCAGCCGGGTTCAAACGTTACGTTCGCCGCGAAAAGTGCGCCCTTGGGGTCGGTCAGCGGGTTGAGAAACGAATCGCCGACGAAAAATTTGGCGTAAGCGGTGTTTGGCTCGCCCGTACCGAACATATTTACATCTTCAAAATCTTTCCTTTCATGGTATTTCATCTGAAATTACCTCCTTGGTTTATTCTCCGAATATATTATACAACTTGGAGCGTGCTACAAGTCAAGAGGGCAATATGCACGAAAATCAAGCGCGAAATCTGTATGATATGCCGAGAACTATTGACAATTTTCCGCCGACGTATTATAATAAGCATATATATTATAAAGGTATAGGGGGGCGACAAAATGGCAAAAACCAAGCGCCGCACTTATCAAACGGTGATACAGGCGCTGTGCCTAATGCTCGACGGCGCGTATATGCTGCTCGCGGTGGAGCTGATCGAGATGTGCTTTAGGCAAAAAAAGTTTGGCGTGGAGGATATTGGCGCAGTCGCGGTGATAACTGTACATTCGCTCATTGTCGCGGCGATGGACATCGCGATCTTCCGCTGGTGCGACAAGGGCAAGCGCTCGGCGGTTGCCAGCGGCTTTTTGATGAAGCTAGGCGTTTTCTGCATGGCTTTCGGCACACTGTACATTATGTGGAAGATCCCGCAGGCGGCGGTATGCTTTTGGGCGATCGGCGCGGTGACACTGCTGTGCGGAGTAATGCTTTTTCGCTGGAAAAACAACATGAAAAGCGCGTTTTCGGGCGGCACGGCGGGCTTTGGCTTCATCGGCGACAGCGCGGCAGGCTATTTCCCTATGGCGGAGCGCGAATATTTCAAGCTGAACGGCATCGCGCCCAACAGCAGACCGCGCGAGGGTCAGCACACGCAGATAATGCGTTTCGCAGCTATGCCGATAGTCTATTTTATGGTTTGGCTGGCTGAAAAAGGCGGTTACAGCGAGCATTTTATGGTCAACGAGGGCAACGGAGAGCTTGTAGAAAATGTCAAAAACCGCACCGCCGACCCTCTTGAACTGCTGCTTTCTCAGCCGAACAAGCAGCTTAACGCCGCCGATCTGAACGACGAAATGCTTGATTTTGCTTCGTTTTATTATGACTGCCGCATTTCAAACAACTCGCAGGGTTACGAAAAGCGCGGCTGGTTCAGCGACTTTTTCACCGACGCAGACCTGCACGGCGAGCCGATCTTTTGCAGCGATTTTTCGTGGGCGCGCTACGAACGTCTGAAAAAACAGCTCGACAGCGAATTTGACGAGTACAAAAAGGCGGCGGAGATGATCTGCCTTTGGAATGAATTTGAGTCTATGCCGAATTTTTACTGGCAAAAGTTCGATGCGAACGTTACTATCTTTGCCGGTGAGGGCGTTTCGGCGGAATATGTGAAGCGCTGTGTGGATGAGATCTGCAATTCGGAAAAACTGGCGCGGCTGGCGGCGGATACAGCGGTCTTTGGCGAACCTCCGAAGCCGCGAGATCTCTGCATTTACACGCCATACGGGGACGAAACGGCTTACGTCATCGAGGGCGAAGATAAGCGCGTGGCGGTTCGCGGCGGTGAAATAATTTACTTTTCTGAGCTTGATGACCAGGAAATGTCGCCGTGGACGCGGCAGGCTGATCTGAAATACCGCACGATAAAACAGCTTAGCGGCATCGACCCCGACGAGATCGACACGCCCGAAAAGGCGCTGGCGGCGGGGCTTGTGGCGGTCGAGCAGCTTCCCGCGCGGTATGGCGGCGACCCGAATTCGCCCGAAAATATCATGTATCTGCCGCCCTGCATCGCGGGCTTCAAGCTGAAATGCGACGAGGTCGTGGCGGCGGCGGTCTGCTACGGGGCGGCTGACCGCTACTTTTGCGGGCCGTTTATCATGGGCGAGGGCATTGTGCCGAAGACCTTTTACGTTTCGGCGAACCTCGGCCCGCAGCGCATTTTTCACCAGCGTATAGATGTTTACAGCGGGCGAGATGTGCACAAAATGTCAACAGTACAGACCACCGAAGATATGCGGCGGTCGGATATATGATCAACAAAGGAGTGCTTGAAAATGGAATTTCAAAAGCTGATAGAAAGCAGAAGAAGCGTGAGAAAATACACCGCCGAGGGCAGACCGACAAGGGAGCAGATCGGTGAGCTGATAGCCGCGGCGCAGGAAGCACCCTCGTGGAAAAATTCGCAGACGGCACGCTTTTACTGCCTTGTGAGCGAGGACATCTGCAACAAGCTGCGCGAGGAGTGCCTGCCGGGGTTCAACCGCGAACGTGCTGAAAATGCCGTACTTATCGTGGCTACCTTCGTTCACATACGTGCGGGTTTTGACAAAGAGGGCAATCCCGACAACGAGGTCGGCAACGGCTGGGGCTTTTACGATCTGGGTCTGAACAACGAGATACTTGTGCTCAAAGCGGCGGAGCTTGGGCTTGGCACGCTGATAATGGGCATTCGCGACGGCGAGAAAATTCGCGGTCTGCTGGACATTCCCGAGAGCGAAACTGTCGTATCGGTAATAGCCGTAGGCGCGCCCGATGAGCAGCCGATAAGACCTAAGAGAAGAGCGTTGGAGGACGTGGCGAAGTTTTTCTAAACTGCACAAAATGTCAATAGTTTAGCCGACGGGGACGCCGAGGATCTGCGGTCTGCCTGTCGGCTTTTTGTGTTCGGATATGCCGCATACGCGGTATGTGATTAAGAAATTAGATATATAAATATCTATATACCGCATGAAAAATACAGCATACAGTATAAAATAATCGGTTATTTTCAAATTCTTTTCTTGAAACGGCGGGATTATTGTGATATAATGATGATATATGAAAACGTTTACCGCTTTCAATTTCTATGTAATGGAGGGCTTTTATGTCAGATACTTGCAATATTTCTCCTGAACTTCTGGAGAAAATGGACGCCTACTGGCGCGCTGCAAACTACCTTTCCGCAGGTCAGCTTTACCTGCTGGATAACCCCCTGCTCCGCGAACCCCTCACCACTGACCACATCAAGAAAAAGATAGTAGGTCACTGGGGTACTGTTCCCGGACAGAACTTTATCTACGTTCACCTCAACAGAGTTATCAAGAAGTATGATCTTGATATGATCTACATCTCCGGCCCCGGCCACGGAGGAAACTTCATGGTGGCCAACACCTACCTCGAAGGCTCTTACTCCGAAGTTTACCCCAACATCTCTCGCGATGCAGAGGGTATGAAGAAGCTTTTCAAGCAGTTCTCTTTCCCGGGCGGAATCTCTTCTCACGTTGCGCCTGAAACTCCCGGCTCTATCAATGAGGGCGGCGAGCTCGGCTATTCGCTGGCGCACGCTTTCGGTTCGGTTTTCGATAACCCCGGAATGATAACCACCTGCGTAGTAGGCGACGGCGAGGCTGAAACAGGCCCTCTCGCTACCGCATGGCACTCTAACAAATTCCTGAACCCCGCCACCGACGGCGCTGTTCTGCCCATACTCCACCTCAACGGCTACAAGATCTCCAACCCCACCATCTTCTCGAGAATCTCGCATGATGAAATTCAGAAATTCTTCGAGGGCTGCGGCTGGAAGCCTTATTTCGTAGAGGGCGACGACCCCAAGACCATGCACAAGCTGATGGCTGAAACTCTCGATACCGTTATCGAAGAGATCAAGGCTATACAGAAAGCTGCGCGCGAGGACGGCGTTAAGCAAAGACCTATGTGGCCTATGATCGTGTTCCGTTCTCCTAAGGGCTGGACAGGCCCTAAGGTCGTAGACGGCAAGCAGATAGAAAACAGCTTCCGCGCACATCAGGTTCCAATCACCATGGAGCAGCCTGATCACCTTGAGCTGCTGGAAAAATGGCTCAAGAGCTACAAGCCCGAAGAGCTGTTTGACGAAAACGGCAGACTTATCCCCGAGCTGGAAGAGCTGGCACCCGTCGGCGACCACAGAATGGGCGCTAACCCCCACGCGAACGGCGGCAAACTGCTGCGCGACCTCAGACTTCCCGACTTCAAGAACTACGCGGTAGACGTTCCCGTTCCCGGCAGCGTTGAAGCGCAGGATATGATAGAGCTGGGCGGATTTGTACGCGACATCTTCAAGCTCAATAAGGAGCAGAGAAACTTCCGTATATTCGGACCTGACGAAACTATGTCCAACAGACTGGGCAAGGTTTTTGAGGAAACCAACCGCGATTGGAACGCCGAAGCTTACGACAGCGACGAATTCCTCGCTAACGACGGAAGAGTTATGGACTCTATGCTTTCCGAGCATATGTGCGAGGGCTGGCTCGAGGGCTACCTGCTCACAGGCCGCCACGGCTTCTTCGCAAGCTACGAAGCATTCATCAGAATAGTAGACTCCATGTTCTCGCAGCACGCTAAGTGGCTGAAAGTAACTTCCGAGCTGCCTTGGCGTCAGAAGATCGCTTCGCTCAACTACATACTTTCCTCTAACGTATGGCAGCAGGACCACAACGGCTTTACTCATCAGGACCCCGGCTTCCTCGACCACGTTGCCAACAAGAAGGCAGACGTTGTAAGAATGTACCTGCCGCCTGATACCAACTGTCTGCTCTCCTGCTTCGACCACTGCATACGTTCTAAGAACTATGTAAACGTAATGGTAACTTCTAAGCATCCCCGTCCCCAGTGGCTGACTATGGAACAGGCTGTAAAGCACTGCACACAGGGTATAGGCATATGGGAGTGGGCTTCCAACGACCAGGGCGAAGAGCCTGACGTTGTACTCGCCTGCTGCGGCGATACTCCTACTCTGGAGTGTCTGGCAGCCGTTACCATTATGCGCGAGCACCTGCCGCAGGTAAAGATCAGATTTATAAACGTAGTAGACCTCTTTAAGCTTCAGCCGCAGAGCGCTCACCCGCACGGTCTGAGCGACGCTGATTTCAACGCGCTGTTCACTAAGGACAAGCCGATAATCTTCGCGTTCCACGGCTATCCCACGCTGATACACGAGCTGCTGTATCACCGCGAGAACCGCAACCTCTTTGTTTGCGGCTACAACGAAGAGGGAACTATCACCACTCCGTTCGACATGAGAGTACAGAACGAGATCGACAGATTCCACCTCGTTCTCGACATGATAAAGGCTCTGCCCGAGCTGGGCAACAAGGGCTCGTACCTCTATCAGAAGATGATGGACACGCTGGTAGCTCACAAGCAGTACATCAGCGAGTACGGTCAGGATCTGCCCGAAGTACGCGACTGGAAGTGGAGCAAGTAAGCTGAGTTTTCGGCTGAACGCTTGATATAGCTGATAATATTTCACGCCGTCTGTTTTAATAGCAGGCGGCGTGAATTTTTGTATATAAAAACCGCCCCTCCCAATTCATTTCGGGAGGGGCGGGTATATATAGCACTTATTATACAGCCATCATGCATATAGCATCTGCTATCTACTACCCATGTAGACGGTTATATGCCTGTATTGATGGTAGGCTCTTATGTACATTTTTGTTGTTAATCGTCAAATTTGATGTCGTTATCAATAAAGTACATACAACATTTTACAATGAATTTAGCTTTGCTAATATTTGCTGCTTTGCAATAATTGTCAATAGCTACATAGTCTGCGGGTTTAATATTCACTTTTAATTGCTTAAAAGTCCCTCTTTTGCTATATTCTTTCATATATTCGTTCCATTTTTGTTTATCTCTTGTCGGCATTTTACTCACATTCTTTCATTTATCTTGTTGATTATGTACTGATGTGTTCGCTAAAAATTACTTGAACGGATTTTCATTCTTGTAGAGCATACCTGCGGGGCGGTTGAAGGCTCTGTCCTCAACGCCGAGGTATTTCAGCACGTCGAAGAGCGCCTTGCCGTGGTGGCCGAAAACTACCGCGCCGTGGTGCGGATAGCCCTTTTCGATGAGGACGTATCTGTAAAAACGCGCCATCTCGCTGATGCCGAATATGCCGATAGTGCCGAACGAGCGGGTGCGGACGGGGAGTATCTCGCCCTGAGCGGCGTATGCCTGCAGCTTGGTGTCGGCGGAGGAGTGCAGGCGGAAGAATGTGATGTCGCCCGCCTTGATGTCGCCCTCGAGAGTGCCGCGAGTGATGTCCGGCTCTTTATCCGGCTCGAGTCCGCGGTGCATTATCTTCTGATATTTCATCACGGGGCTGTTGAGTATGCAGTGCGAGCCGTTGCCGCAGTGGAAGCCCATGAAGGTGTCGCGCTGGGTGTAGCCGAACTTGCCCTCGATGTCCTCGCGGTAGATGTCGGCGGGAACGGTGTTGTTGATGTCGAGCAGAGTAACGATCTCGTCGGAAACGCACTGGCCAACGTACTCGCTGAGCGCGCCGTAAATATCAACTTCGCAGGAAACGGGAATGCCGCGCGCGCCGAGTCTGCCGTTTACATAGCAGGGCACGAAACCGAACTGAGTCTGGAAAGAGGGCCAGCATTTGTTGGCGAAAGCGACGTACTTGCGGTCGCCCTTGTGCTGTTCCGCCCAGTCGAGCAGGGTGATCTCGTACTGCGCAAGCTTGGGGAGAATGCCCGCCATCTTGTTGCCCTCGCCGAGCTCAGCGGTCATTTCGGCGACAACGGCAGGTATGCGCTCGTCGCCCGCGTGCTCGTTGTAAGCGGCGAAAAGGTCAAGCTCAGAGTTTTCTTCGATCTCAACGCCGAGGTCGTAAAGGCGTGCGATAGGCGCGTTGCAGGCAAGGAAATCCTGCGGACGAGGGCCGAAAGTGATGAGTTTCAGACCTCTCAGACCCGCGACAGCGCGCGCAACGGGGATAAATTCGGCGATCATATCGGCGACCTCGGGGGCAGTGCCGACGGGGTACTCGGGGATATAAGCGCGAACGCCGCGGAGTTTGAGATTGTAGGAAGCGTTGAGCATACCGCAGAAAGCATCGCCGCGGTTGTCGGCAAGCTCAGCGCCGCACTCGTCCTCAGCGGCGGCGGCGAACATCACGGGGCCGTCGAAGTACTTAGCGAGCAGCGTTTCGGGCGTTTCAGGGCCGAAGTTGCCGAGGTAAACGGCGAGAGCGTTGCACTCAGCGGCGTTGATGTCGTCGAGCGCCCTGCGCATATCCTTTTCGTTCTCAATGACAACGGGACATTCGTAGAGCTGAGCGGCGTCGTACTTTTCGCGGAAAGCGGCGGCAACGGCGCGGCGGCGGTTTTCAGATAGCGACATAGGGAAGCAGTCGCGGGAAACTGCCACGAGCGCGATCTTTATCTCGGGCATATTTGACAATTTATTCATTTTAGAACCTCCTAAAAAATTTATCAATGTCATTATACCACATAATCAGCCATATTTCAATATAAAAAAGTCAGCATATGCGAAAATTTGCGTATAAAAAGTGCTGGATTTTGTGAAAATTGTGCATATGCACATTTATTCAGACTATAATTTGTGCAAACATACAAAAGTGCGTAAAAGCACGCAAAAGGTGTTGACATATGCGATTTTGTGTGGTATAATAATTAAGCTGTCAGACGAGAGAGCTTGAACGGCTAAAGAAAATTTAAAAAACCTCTTGACAAGCCATGCAAAATATGATATAATAAATCATGTTGTCAGCGATACGCTGGTGTAGCTCAGTTGGTAGAGCAGCTGATTTGTAATCAGCAGGTCGGGGGTTCAAGTCCGTCCACCAGCTCCATTATTTTGTGAAAACAGAATAAATTTATGTGGGAGTGTTCCCGAGTGGCCAAAGGGGGCAGACTGTAAATCTGTTGTCGACGACTTCGGTGGTTCGAATCCACCCGCTCCCACCAATAAAGAATAATCCGAAACTTGTTATCATCGGTAACAGTTTCGGATTTTCTGTTTCTATAGACATAAGGCAGGGCTAATCCCTGCCTTATTTTTATGCCTTGTTATCCGGATTTTTCCTATTACTCTCGTTCTCATTTTGCTTGGTAATTAGTTCGAGAAAATAATGAGCAAGTTTTTCTAATTCATAATTCGGAATGTTCCATTCGCCTTTTGCTGCCATAAGGCGACACGCTAACTATGATTTTATATCTGCCTCCTTTAATTTGATGTACCTTTCGTTGTAAATTTGTAGTTCATATTAACCTCCTATTTTGCTCACGGGCTTTCACAAATCGCCTGTAAGCCGTTTTTAGTTTTAGTCCGACGAGTTACTCTGTTTTTGAGCGAACTCGTCAATTTTTTGCTCACAGCGTTGCCTGATTTTTCAAAAATAGGTTTATCATACGGCAACGCTCAAGTGAATACGCAAAAGCCTTGATTTCCTGCGAAAAACAGCCTTTACTGCATACGAATTTGGAATCATACGCAAAAGTATTACGATTCGAAAAGCCGACAGGCTTTGCCGGACGGCGTTTTCGGGCATTTCAAAGCCCGAAAATCATACCCCTTTATCCTGCTTTAAAATCGACGGCTTGAAAATCGCTTCAAAACCCACTCAAAAGCCGCAGATTTTCGTTCTAAAAATCATAAATTTTCCAAATCAAAGCCTTTCATATTCTTTGCCGATAAACCCTAAAGCACGGTGCATTAAATCTTGTTGACCGTGTATAGATTACGCATACGAAAACCTCCTTCCAAATTATTCGAGAGAATATTTTTATAAAGTGAAAGCCAAAAGAAAAAGTGCTTAGAAACCCCCCTCTACTATACAGAGAAAAATTGCGATTTTGTTCGGGTGTTTTGCAAAAATTTTTACACCTTGTTTACATTTGATTTCACCATAGAAAAAATACCCCTCTATAATACGGAGAAAAAACTCGGTTTTGTTGATGTGTTTTGAAAGAAAATTTACAAATTATTTTCACGCAAAAGAGGTTTGCCCTAAAATGTAGGGCAAACCTCTTTTTTTATATTGTTTATCTATCAAAAATGCAAAGGTAAATATAGAAAATCGTACTTGCAATGTCGCTCTGTTCA
>OIYP01000025.1_pt1 | contig 116005 bp, 109 predicted proteins | sample 1588261 | NCBI WGS metagenome assembly OIYP01 (sample SAMN03283293) | human gut metagenome | biome: human-associated habitat; material: feces | host: Homo sapiens | place: Peru | collected 2012 | reverse complement strand
AAGACAGAATCACACGAGAAAAAGAAATGTTACCCGAAATGGTAAAAATTTATTGTCACGGTGTACATAAATCAAAAAAAGGTACTCTTTGTAAGGACTGCCAAGAACTTACTGATTATGCGCTTTTCAGGCTTGATCATTGCCGCTGGGGAAACGATAAAAACTTCTGCTCGCAATGTCCCTGCCATTGCTACAAACCCAATATGCGTTCAAAAATAAAAGAGGTTATGCGCTATTCCGGTCCGAGAATTATGTTTTATCATCCGCTTGTGGGTACCATTCACGGCATCGAAACAATAAAAGGCGTCATCAAGGCAAAAAAGAAAAGCAAATAACACCAAAAAATATTGACTCTCATACAAACAAAGTCTTTGCCGAAAGGTAAAGGCTTTTTTCTTTCACGGTGAAAAGAAAAACAGCACCAATGCTCAATTAAGCATCAGTGCCGTTTTACAAGATTTATATTTATTTCAATACAAAACGATATTTGAATTTTGTTTTGCAAGGTTTTGCATTTTTTCCGTATAACCGTTAATGCAAAAGAATACAAAATATTCATTCCTGTTTTGCTTATTCCAATTTACTTTTTTCGCCTTTTCAAGCAAATCATAATACACATTAACATCAAGCGGCTTTTTGGTATATTTACATTCGCCGAAGATGATATTATTTGAATTATCTGTTGCTACAATATCGATTTCTGTATCTTTCCTGTCCCACCACTTACCGATTTTTGTGGGAGTGAAACCGAAAGTGTTTTTGATAATCAACTCAGGAAGATATTGATTTTTGCAAATATCCTCATACACATACGCAACATGATTTTTTATAAATCCCTCTTTAATTTTATCAAGAACAAAATCTATGTGTTCGCTTTAAATATATGATTTATAAGGGTATACAAACTTAAACCAAAACCTTATATAGTTATCCTTGATAGTATTTGTGTCTCTGCATATAATTATAAAAGCGTTGAAGATTTTGCTTTCTTCAACGCTTTTTCTAATGGGTATGTAGACCTTTTTTCGTTAATTTTATGTTTTTAATGTGTTTGACCGCCCACTATACATATTTTTCGAGTCTCGAAAGTGGCTTAAATAGGGCGTTTTGAAAATTTTTAATGCAAAAAAACACCAACCTCTGAAGCGGCTTCCATCTTAAAGCGGTTGAGAGCTTCCTTAGCTTCAGGAACTGTGTTCTTTGCCATGTCTGATACACCTCGCTTAAAAAGATTTGCAAAGGCAGACGCCGTGCAAAAACGCTTTCGCCTTTGCAAAACATCATTTTCACCTTGCAAGTATATTTTGTGTATCGTATTCGATTTTACAACTGAAAAATTTTTACATTTTTTCTTTTGTGTTCATCAGTTAGCCGATTTTTTTAGTCTTACTTTTTTAATGTATATTATCGAATTTTATAAAATCAAATTTTGGCTGAAAAGTCGTTATTTCTGAAATTATTACAAATTGCAGTCGATTGCGACCTTGATTACTCCGTCTTGCTTATTCTCGAAAAGGTCATATGCCTCTGCGATTTTGTCGAGAGGGTAGGTGTGGGTGATAAGCGGCTCGGTGTTAAGGCGTCCTTGCTCGATAAGCCTAAGGGTTTCCTCGCAGTCACAGCCGTCTACACCGCCTGTTTTGAATGTCAGGTTTTTGCCGTACATATCGGGGAGTGGAAGCGTTTGTGCCTTATCATAGAGTGCGACAACGGTTACTATTGCGTTAGGTCTTGCACATTCCCACGCAAGGTGGAAGGTTGAGTCCGCACCCGCAACTTCAAGCACAACATCTGCACCGCCGTGCATACTGTTTTCTTTTACAAAATCGAGGCATTTTTCAGGTGAAACGGTAAGCACCTCGGGATAATTTTTGTTAATAAAAGCAATGCGGTTTTCGTCTTTTTCGCATACGATAATGCGTTTTGGATTTTTGAGCATTACGCAGAGCAATGTGCAAATTCCCGTTGGTCCGGCACCTATAATCAACACGGTATCGTCCTGTGTGATTTCAGATATTTTTGCAGCCCAAAAGCCTGTTGCAAGCACATCACCGACGAGTAATGCCTGCTTGTCTGTAACGCTGTCGGGGATTTTGTTCAGTCCTTGATCGGCAAACGGCACACGCACATATTCAGCCTGGCCTCCGTCAATGCGACATCCGAGCGCCCAGCCTCCGTTTTTGTCGGTGCAGTTATTTACAAAGCCGTTTTTGCAGAAAAAACATTCTCCGCAAAAGGTTTCTACATTTACAGTTACACGGTCGCCCGGCTTTACATTTGTTACGGCGCTGCCGACTTCCTCTACTATTCCCACCATTTCGTGTCCGACGGTGCTTCCGACAACCGCACGGGGAACGCTTCCGTGCTTTATATGCAGGTCGCTTGAACAAATGCTTGCAAGAGTGACTTTGACAATCGCATCTCTTTCGTGCATAAGCGACGGCTTGGCTTTTTCAATTAATTCAAACTTTCCTTTTTCGGTATATGTATAGGCTTTCATTTTATATTCCTTTTGGCTTGGATTTTGCAACGGCGACTGTTTTAATATCAACGTGGCCTTGCGCCTTTGTAGTTTTTGTAAAATTATTATATTATTCCGTGCATTTGGTGTCAAGGCTTTGCAATAGCTGTCGGTGGGCATTAATCGGCTTGCTTTTTTTGCAGTATAATGTTATATTATTTATTGAATAACTAAAGGCTCGTTAGGGCTTAGGCACTCGCAAAATGAAAAGTGGAGTGCCTTTTTTGGAGGAAGCCATGAACAAAAAGACAGCAAAGAAAATTTGCTTATCTGTGTTAGGTGTGGCAGTATTGGCACTTGTAATTACGGCGATAGTGTTTTTTGCAAGGTTAAGTGACAGCTCACCGTTGGAAATCGCAGATAAGCCGAGTGACAGCATTACATCAGAGCAACCGTTTATTCAGGGCGTGAACGCAGGCAGTGACAATTTCAGAATACCTGCAATCGTTACTCTTGATAACGGCAGGCTCGTAAGCGCTGTTGATGCAAGATACGACCAAACGCAAGACGGAGGCGGACTGGATACCGTTGTTGCTTATAGCGATGACAACGGCAAAACCTGGAACAGCTATACTGCTAATTTCTTAGGTGATAACGGTAATAAATATGACAAAGAATCTACCTCGTTTATTGACCCTGAGTTGTTGACAGACGGCAAAACCGTGTGGATGATGACCACCTTTTATTCGGGCGGTGTTGCACTTTCGGGTTATACCGGATTAAAGGCTGCCGTTGACAAGCCTGCTTTTGACAGCGACGGAATGCTTTTGCTTTCAAAAAATCACGGCTTGAGCTATAAGTATAAGGTTGATACAGAAAACTTTGAAAACGGTTATTCAAAAATTTTGGATAAAAACGGCAATAATACGGGATACTGCATTGATGAATATTTCTTCTTGTATGACGAAAACAACGAGAAAATAGGTAATATTTTCTATGTTAAATCAAAGTCGGTATTTTCGGTTGTGCCGACAACATTTTTGTATATGACAAAATCGTCCGACGGCGGAGAGAGCTTTGGCGCACCTAAGCTTGTAAATGTAAAAAAGAGCGACGAGCCTTTTTACGGAGCTGCACCGGGCAGAGGTCTTGTTACATCCGACGGAACTATGATTTTGTCCGCATATTTTGCAAACATTAAAAAGGGACTTCAATTTTCCTCGTTTGTCTATTCAAATGACGGGGGAGAAAGCTGGCAAAGAAGCGATGATTTGCCGTTTAACGAGCAATGCGAGTATTCGGGTGAAAGCCAAATTGTAGAGCTTCCAAACGGAACGCTTCGCTGTTTCTTTAGAAATAACAGCAACAGACTTTCATATGTTGATGCCGTAAAGCAAGACGGAAAATATGTATGGGGCGACATTGTGATAACCGATATCGAGACAACAAGCAGTTGTATGCTCAGCGCCGTAAGTGTTAAAGATAACGGCAAGGATTACATTCTTGTGTCCTGCCCGACAGGTACAAAGACAGACGATAAGGGCGAGTTAAAGCACGAAAGAACAGACGGAAAAATCTTTGCGTTTGCATTAGATGAGTCCGGCAAAATGACCCTTGTAAATACAACCTCTGTTAAAAAAGACGCATTTATGTATTCTTGTATGACGCTGACAAAGGACGGAAATATTGCGATTGTATATGAGAGCGAAGTAGGCGAAATTACCTTTACAATCTATCAGCTTTCGCAGTTGCTCGGCTAAAAAATATCGGCACGGATAAAATCATGCCAAACGACATATAAAGCAAAAGAGATAATCTTCACATTCGGTGGTGAGATTATCTCTTTTTGTTATTCGTTATTCAAGATAGAGAACGATTTTTTTCTCATTAATCGTTTTCTTTATGTCGATTACTCGCTGATTTGACGAGCCACGGAATTTCAGAGTGATTGAATGAAGTTCCTCCACAAACGGGCCGTCAACAAGTACATCAATCAAGGTCAGCATTTCCTTTGCAATTTCTGTTGCGGCTCTGCTTTTAGGCTCTCCCTCACCGAGTATCTGCTCAAATGTAAAGCCTGTGTAGCACCACACATTTTTATTAGGGAATCGTTCATGAAACATTACCAAAAACGGAACTAAAACCTTTTGATTTTCAGGCTCAAACGGCTCTCCTCCAAGCAGAGTTATTCCGTTAATCCAGTCGTGGTCTACGCTCTTAAAGATTTCCTCCATGGTTTCCTCTGTAAAAAGCTGACCGTAGCCGAAATCCCAAGTCATACTGTTAAAGCAGTTCTTGCAATGGTGGCGACAGCCGGAAACAAAAAGAGATGTACGAACGCCCTCGCCGTTTGCAATGTCGTTTGTTTTAATTTCAGCCCAATTCATAAATAAATCATCCCCTTATATGATGATTATTATATCAAAATATGTCGCTTTTTTCAACAGTCTATTGATTTTGTATATATAATGGTATAAAATTAAATAAAGAAAGAGGCGGTTTTATGAGCGAAAAAAATAATCAGCAAAAGAAAAAAGGTATTGGCGGATTTTTGCAGTTTTTGAAATTTGCAATGTTTTCGGCTTCTGCCGGAATTATCGAAATTGCAAGCTTCACTTTGATGAACACCGTGCTGATTAAGCTTCCGTTTATTCAAAACGCTCTTCAAAGCAATGAAACTTTTGCAAGGATTATGAATAACGAATACGGTCCGATGTATCTTATCGCACTTGTTTTGTCGGTGCTTTGGAATTTTACATTCAACCGTAAATTTACATTCAAGTCGGCTTCTAATGTTCCTGTGGCTATGCTGAAGGTGTTTGCGTTTTATTGCGTGTTCACTCCCGTTACGGTTATTGCGGGTAATTATTTTACCGCTGAATTTGCCGATGTTAAGGGTATTGAATATATTGTTCTTGGTTGTACTATGGCATGCAATATGATTACGGAGTTTTTGTATGACAAATTTGTGGTGTTCCGTGACGCCTTAGACAAAAAGAAAAAATAAAAATAAGTGGCACAATGCACGAAAAATAAGGCTCTCGGTTGTTGTTTCAATCGAGAGCCGTTTTTTTATTTATTGAATCTGTATCCCTTGCCCCAAATAGTGTTGATAAGCTCCATATTATTATCGACCGAAAAAAGCTTTTCACGAACTCTGTTAATGTGAACGGTGACGGTTGAGGTGTCTCCGTTAGAGTCGTACTTCCATATTTTATTGAGCAACTCATTTTTGTTAAATACCGTATCGGGACTTTCCGCAAGCATTGCAAGCAGGTCAAACTCCTTATTCGTAAAGGTGACTTCCTTGTTTTCAAAGAAAACTCGGCGAGACTGCTTGTCGATTTTAAGAGAGTCGATTTCTATTACATCGCTCGGATGACCTGATGATGCGGTGGTAAGTCGCTCGTATCTGTTAATGTGGGCTATAACTCTTGCCACAAGCTCTGACGGGCTGAACGGCTTAACTATATAGTCGTCCGCACCAAAGCCCAAACCTTTGATTTTGTCTAAATCGTCACGCTTTGCACTTACGAAAATAATCGGAACATTGCTGAATTTTCGGATTCTTTGGCATATTTCCATTCCGTCTATTCCCGGAAGCATAATGTCCAGAATAATCAAATTGTAATTGTCTGCTCTTGCCATTTCAAGACCGATTAAACCTTCTCCGGCGGTGCTTATGTCAAAGCCGTTTGCCTCGAGATAGTCCTTTTCAAGTCTTGTGATATTTTCGTCGTCCTCCACTATGAGAATTCTTTTTTTCTTGTCAGTCATTGCTCTCGACCTCCTGAGTTATCTTGTTTAATGAGATGAGTATTGTTGTACCTTCGCCTTCTGTGCTTGTCGCCCAGATGTGTCCGCCGTGCTGTTCTATGATTTCTTTACATACCGCAAGACCTATGCCGCTTCCGTCGCTTACTCTCGTGCGTGCCTGGTCAGCTCTGTAAAAGGTTTCAAATATGTGAGAAATGTTCTTGTCGCTGATGCCTATTCCGTTGTCCTCTAAGGCTATGATAACGGATTTGTCATAACCGTTAAGCGTTATTGTCAGCTTGCCGTTTCTCGCCTTTGAGGCATATTTGATTGAGTTTGATACAATGTTCATCAAAACTCTTGAAAATCTTGCCGGGTCAAGGCTTACCGTTATATTCTTATCGTCGTCTTTCGGCTCTTTGTATATTATCTCAAAATTGTTCTTTTTTGCCGTGAATTGTGCGTCTGCTACATAGTCTGTCAAAAATTCGTGTAGATTTATTTCTTGCTTGTTAAGCTCAAGACTTCTTCTTTCAAGAAGCGAAATTGTTTGAAGCTCGTTTAGCAGTCGCTCAATATCGTTTGCCGAATTATATATTGTTTGAATGTATTCTTTTTGTTTTTCGGGGGTGTTGGCTATTCCGTCACGCAAACCCTCGACATATCCTTTGATAGAGGTCAGCGGCGTTCTTAAATCGTGTGCGATTCCCGCAGTCATCTGCTTTCGTGACTCGTCAATCTCGTTTCGTTGTCTTATTGATTCCTTTAGCCTTGCCGCCATTTCGTTCAATGCCTTTACAGTTACGCCTATTTCGTTTGTGGAATCGTAATCTATGCGGTAGTCAAGGTTACCCTTTGATATTTCCTCTATTCCGTCGGTCAGCTTTTTCATCGGCTTCGTAATGCCCTGTGCGGTTATGAGCGACATTACTGTGATAGAAAGAATTAATATAAGTATTATTATTACTAATATAAATGTCGTTCTTGTTGAAATCAATTTTGCCGAATCCACGGTGCTGGTTTGCGTGTCCATAACGGAGTAGTCGTCGCTCGTTATGAATATCGTATATTCATTGTTGCCCTTGCTTGCATGGCTGATAATCAAGAGGCCGTTGTCACCAAAATAGTTTACATTCTGCGTTTGGTCAAATTCGACTATATTATGTGCCTTTTCAAGTATTTCACGCTTGCTTTTTCTTGAAAAGTATTCGCCGTTGCTCTTTTGAATAAAAATGTCGGCATTTACTTTTTCTGCTTCATCGAATATTTTATTTAGCTGTTCCTCTTTTTGCGCTCTGGAGTTATTGCCTGTAAGCTCAGAAGTTATAGCAGATACTGTTTGCGACCATTGCACCTGATTGAGCAGGGAGTAACTCTTTGTGTTTACGCTTGCAAAGTTGTAGAAGCTCGGCAAAAATGCGTTTAACAGCAGAGCAAGTATGGCGGTCATTACTATCGCCGTTGCTATGCCCGATATTGCCGCAACAGCCACTCGTGTTTTTATTTTCAAGTTTTTTGAGTTGTGCTTTTTCAGTTTCATATTATTTATCCTGTGATTTTATTATAATCATTTTAACCTTTTTCACACTATTATTCAAGATATATTTGTTCGGTCAACTTTTTGCAAACGGTCGCATATTACAAATTGTAATATAAACCGTGCGAAAAGAATTGAAAAAGCCGAGATATGGGCATTTCACCAAAAACGCAATTACTACATTTCGTATTAAATTAGGCTTACATTAAAAAATGTCACAATATATTGTGTTATTTTGCCAAAATCTATTGACTTAATCACAAGCATTTGGTATTATGTAAAAGGTCCGTTCATAACGGTTACAGATTTGTAACAAATAATTGTAGCAGATAAACTATGTAAAGTAAAAATTTCAGTAAAGGGGAAAGAGTATGAACATTATCAAGCGTAACGGCTCGGAAGCAGTATTTGATTTGAACAAGATTATAGTAGCCGTTTCAAAGGCAAATCAGGCTTGTGAGAAAAAAGAGCTTTCGCAGGGACAGATTAACGACATAGCAGAATATGTAGAGTTCAAAATCGGCAAGGCAAACCGTGCATTATCCGTTGAGGAAATTCAGGATATTGTCGAGGATCAGATTATGGCACAGGGTGCGTTTGAGGTTGCAAAGCGTTATGTTAAGTACCGTTATACCCGTTCTCTCGTGCGTAAGGCTAATACTACGGATAACCAAATTCTTTCTCTTATTGAATGTAATAACGAGGAGGTTAAGCAGGAGAATTCAAATAAAAATCCTACCGTAAACTCTGTTCAGCGTGACTATATGGCAGGAGAGGTATCAAAGGATATTACAAAGAGAATTCTTCTCCCTCAGGATATTGTTGAGGCTCATGAGAACGGCATTATCCATTTCCATGACGCCGATTATTTCGCACAGCATATGCACAACTGCGACCTTGTAAATCTTGAGGATATGCTCCAAAACGGCACGGTAATTTCCGATACAATGATTGAAAAGCCGCACAGCTTCTCAACCGCTTGCAATATCGCAACTCAGATTATCGCACAGGTTGCTTCTTCTCAGTACGGCGGTCAGTCGATTTCGCTTACACATCTTGCTCCGTTTGTTCAAATCAGCAGGGAGAAAATTCGTAAGCAGGTAATCGATGAGGCTGTGGATTTCGGCAGTGAGCTTACGGAAGAAAAGATTGATAAGATTACCGAGCGCAGACTTCGTGACGAGGTGTCAAGAGGCGTGCAGACCATTCAGTATCAGGTAGTAACCCTGCTCACAACAAACGGTCAGGCTCCTTTTGTAACCGTGTTTATGTATCTTAACGAGGCTAAGAACGAGCAAGAAAAGAAGGACCTTGCCCTTATTATCGAGGAAACACTCAAGCAGAGAATTCAGGGCGTAAAAAATGAAAGCGGTGTATGGGTAACACCTGCGTTTCCAAAGCTTATTTATGTTCTTGAGGACGATAATGTTGCAGACGATTCGGAGTATTTTTATCTTACGGAGCTTGCGGCAAAATGTACCGCAAAGCGTATGGTGCCTGACTATGTAAGCGAAAAGGTGATGCTTGAGCTTAAAGGCGATGTTTATACACCGATGGGATGTCGTTCGTTCCTTACTCCCGACAGATTTACCGAGGCAGGCGTGGGAAATATCGCAAGAGCAAAGAATTATGTTGAGGGCAAGAGAAAGTATTACGGTAGATTTAATCAGGGTGTTGTTACCATTAACCTTGTTGATGTCGCTTGCACATCGGGCGGTGATATGACTAAGTTCTGGCAGATTTTTGACGAAAGACTTGAACTTTGCTACCGTGCGTTGATGTGCCGTCATAACAGATTAAAGGGTACTCTTTCAGACGCTGCTCCTATTTTATGGCAACACGGTGCGCTTGCAAGACTTGATAAGGGAGAGCCTATCGACAGACTTCTTTACGACGGATATTCCACAATTTCTCTTGGATATGCAGGTCTTTATGAATGCACTAAGTATATGACCGGCAAATCGCATACCGACGAAAAAGGCGGAAAGGAATTTGCTCTTTCCGTAATGAGGCATATGAACGAGGCTTGTGATAAGTGGAAGAAGGAGACAAATATTGACTTCTCTATCTACGGCACACCGCTTGAATCTACTACATATAAGTTTGCAAAATGCCTGCAAAAGAGATTTGGTATCATCAAGGGCGTAACCGATAAGAATTATATTACCAATTCATACCATGTTCATGTTGCTGAAAAGATTGACGCATTTACAAAGCTCAAGTTTGAGAGCGAATTTCAGGCTCTCTCACCGGGCGGCGCAATCTCTTATGTCGAAGTTCCGAATATGCAGGATAATATTCCTGCCGTGCTTCAGGTAATGCGCTTTATCTATGATAATATTATGTACGCAGAGCTTAACACAAAGAGCGATTACTGCCAGTGCTGCGGCTATGACGGCGAGATAAAAATTGTTGAGGATGAGCATGGAAAGCTTATTTGGAGATGTCCTAACTGCGGAAACGAAGACCAAGACAAGATGAATGTTGCAAGAAGAACTTGCGGTTACATCGGCACTCAGTTCTGGAATCAGGGCAGAACCCAGGAAATTAAGGACAGAGTTTTGCACCTGTAATTTAATAACAAAACCAAACGGCTTGAGTATTGCACCCGAGCCGTTTTTTTGCGGAAATTTATAATATAAAGCACAATTTTTTTAATCGTCACATTTTGATGTCAAGGGATAAAATTAAATTTTTTGCATAGATTTTGACATTTTTTGTCGTTTTTATAGCACATTTTTACATTTCGCTTGATTTTATATATGAATTTGATATTATAAAAACAAATATTGTAGTGAAAGTTGTAGCATAAGGGCAACACAATAGAGCCGTCCCCTCGTGTATTTGATACCTGTACAGGATTCAAAAGGCTTTATCAATGAGGTACATAAAAGAATTGATTATTAGTCAAAAGAAAATGCTGAAAATGATGCCTATAATTGGTATTTGTAGAGGTGATTACTTTGAAACAATATAAAGATAAAGATTTGCAAATTTTTTTATTGTTCTTTAGCACTTTTACCAGTGTGTTAGGAACTGCCGTTACGGACTTTGGAAAAAATTACTGGCATACTGCCGCAGGAGAATCAGGTCTAATTTTAATTGTCTTTTCTTTTTTGATATTACCGATATTCAGTAAAGGATTAAGAAAAACCTTTTGGACAAAAAAGGGTATATTGATTATGCTTGTTGCAATAGTAATTAATCTTCCTTTTGCAATTATTTCACTTTACAACAGAAATATATTTTTTTGAAAATGCAAAATGCTTTTGTTTTCTATCATATTAAAATTCAAGGAGATTAGATGGAACTGTATACTAAAGAAATAATCGGTGTTGTATTCTTTGCACTAAGATTTATTTTTTCAACAACAGTGGCTGTTGCTAATAAAAGTACAAAACCCGGACGGTTTATTATAATCTTGCTTTTGTATTTATTTCCATTGATTACAAGCGTTTGCCTGATTGTTAAAAATAAGGACAATGTAAAATTTGTTTACACAACAGTAATTTCATATCTGCTGTTTGTGATTTGTATGATGATTGCACTATCTGTCGGTTGGTTCGTAAACAATGGGACACATGCAAGATATTATGATTCGCAAGGCAAAACCAATACATATATGTTTGATGTGGATTATTACGACAGAGAAGGTAACGCTTACAGTTATAAATTTGAAAAATCGGGTTATGACAAACTCTATATTAATGATACCGATGAATATTTAGTGGTGGATTTATGCTTCGTTGATGAAGACGGATATTTGGTGTATGACGATGATTGCTCTATTGTTGCAAAGAGTAAAAATTGTTGTATGGATACCGACGGTAAAATATATATTCCTCTTTGTGACGCCGAATATGATAAGGACGGAAATATTATTAAAGAGTATTCTATATATCAACTTCATTATGACAGATTCGGCAATGCTTATCCGTACGAAAGAGTGCCTGTATATGACAGGAACAAAAATAAATATTTTTACACTTTTGATTCGTCATTACAGCAAGGATTTTATACCGATGTGAAATCTAAAAAATCATATGATAACACATATTCCTTTGTTGATGAAAACGGCTATTTTGTTTATGACGAAAATAAAGAATTTAAGCGAATAGATAACAGCAGCGATGTTATGGAGTATGTGTCACCCGACGGAGAGCATTACTTTTTCGCTTCGAGCGTATCTTGGAACAGTGACGGAAATTTGCAATATTTTCGTTAGAAATAATAGCCCTGTAATTGAAAACAAGTTTTTTGTATAAGAAAGGTTAATTATGGAAAAATATAAATTTTCTTATGGAAATAAAATAAATTTTTTCAAGGTAAAATTTGTAAAATTCTGTTGCGTAATTTCATGTATGTTCTTTTATTTTTGGATTTGGGCTCGCATGATAGGGTATTCGGAGTATTTATTTAGGGATAATGATATAGCATTGAAAGTTACTATGGGTCCAATTATTCTTTCATATGGATTTTTATTGATTTATTTATTGATTGAAGCTTTAGCTCCGCAAATGGTCTATGTATATTCTGAACATATAAAAATTAAACGATATGGTTTTAATATTCGATACATATTTAACGGCTTTACCGATAAGATATATCTTTACGATATTGTGAGTTGTGAAAAATATTACGGCGCAAGAGACGAACATTTTTTGTATAAAAAAACAAATTTGTATTTTGATTGGGATGATCTGGTTGAAATCAGATACGGAAAACTGGGAGTAAAGGATAAATATATCTATATCCCGATTAAAAATGCAGATGAATTTGTTTATCAGGTTAATTGTTTGTTGAAATCAAGTTCTATTAAAACGGGCGGAATACAAGAGTAACACAAGGGGACGGTTCATTTTTATATAATTTTCTAATGTGAAAAATATTCACATCCTTTTTTCGACAGATTTTTTAATTGTATAATATTACTTTACGAACAGCAAAACGGCTCGGGGAATAACCCCAAGCCGTTTTTGTTTATGCTTATTTAAGCAGTTTTCTTGCTATTCGTCTGAGAAGTGACGGTTTTTTGTAGAAGGTTTGGTTTGCCTTGAGTTTAACCGTATTATAAATCGGCACAATAACGCTTACCTTAAAGGATTGCGCCTTATCAACTGCTTGTGACATATAAAATACTCCATCATAAATAATAAGTTTAATTCATTATATAACAGCAAAAAAAGTGTCAAAATTCGGTATATTTTTCAAAGTAAAATTTTTAATTACTTTTTTGTAAAATGTGCATATTGTTATATATCGGTATATATGATAAATTATTATTATAAATTATTAGGAAGTGGTGCTTGTGAAAAGAACTTTATCAATAATTTTGGCTGTTATTATGATTATGACGGCTGTGCCGTTTTCGGCTTATGCCCAAGAGGAGCATACGCACTCGCTTGTTGAGGCTGAGACGGAGGATAAAACTGCGTCGTATACATATTGCGACAGCGATTCTCCTCAGAGCAAGGCTGTCGGCGTGCAGGAGAAAAACGCTTATGCGAGGGTGAATGTGGCAAAGGAGCTTTATCCCGAGTCGGAGCATCCTTATTCAAATTATGCAAAGCAGAATTACACCTTTGAGTATCCGTCTGCCGTTTCGCTGACTGTTACATTTTCTGACAAAACGCTGACTGAGGACGAGTATGACCTGATTTATGTATACAACAGCGAAAATAAGGTAATTGGCACATATTCGGGCAATGAGCTTGCAGGCAAGACGATTACCATTGACGGCTCTATGTTCAGGCTCAGACTTTGGACTGACCGTTCAAAGACATTTTACGGTTTTAGCATAGATAATATTGAGGCACAGGTTGTGCTTAATTCATATGATACCGACTGCGACAGACAGGAAATTAAGGATTCGTCAATGTATCCCGACACGGTACACGATTACAATAACAGCACGGACGAAACCTATCACTATGTAAATGCAAGAGCAAGCTCGTTAGAATTGCTTTTCTCTAATAGCACAAAGACCGAAAAGGATTTTGACATCATAACCATATATGACGGCTATGGTAACGAAGTCGGAAGCTACTCGGGAGACGAACTTTCGGGGGCAAAAGTAGACATTGACGGACCGTCGTTTTCTGTCCGCTTTAAGACCGACCACTCTAAAACTTTTTACGGCTACTCGCTTAAATCAATAACTGCAAATATTGAGCGTGATGTGCAGGAAGATTTTACTTATCCTCGTTCAGCGCATCCCTATGAAAACAATGCTGACCAAACGGAAAAATATACTTATCCCGACAAAAACGCAACGGCTTTGGCTGTCACATTTTCACCATCGTGCAGAACAGAGGAAAAGTATGATGTGGTAAGCGTTTACGATGGATTCGGCAAAAAAGTCGGTGCGTATTCCGGCAGAGAATTGGCAGGGCAAACAGTCATTCTTGACGGTAATTCCTTTAGCGTTAATTTCAAAACCGACCGTTCAAAAGCATATTTCGGATATGCAGTAACAGATGTCAAGCCGTTTTATGCAGACAGCAGCGCTTCGCAGTATCTTGAAACGGCTCACCCGTATTCTAATTATCAGGACAGCGAATATTCATATACCTCGCCGGACGAGTCGGCAACCTCTCTGAGAGTAAGATTTTCGTCAAAATGTATGACAGAGGAAGAATATGATGTAATAGAGCTTTATGACGGATACGGTAAATTGGCAGGCTCGTATTCGGGTACACAGCTTGCCGATAAGACAGTTACCGTTGCGGGCAATTCCTTTAAGATTAGATTCCAGTCTGACCGTTCAAAAACATTTTATGGCTTTAAGGTGGTCAGCGTTGTTCCGATTACTCAAAACACAACGGAATCGCAAAGTATTGCTTTTCCCGAATCCAATCATCCGTATGAAAACTATGCCGATGAAATGTTTAGGTACAAAAGCCCTAATCCGCTTTGTCGCTCATTAAATGTAAAGTTTTCGTCAAAGACTTATACGGAAAAGAATTATGACTTTATCACAATTACCGATTCAAGGGATAATGTTGTTGGTAAATATTCGGGTGATGAGCTTGCAGGCAGAACGGTAAGAATAAATGACAATGAATTTAGAATTACTCTTACGAGTGAGTATTCAAGAAGCTATTACGGCTTTAGTATTGATTCTGTAGAGTCGGTGCTTTCCACGGATTACTATGAAAAAACCGAAAAAGAACATAGTTATGCACTTGTGAAAAACGAAAGTGCAGGACTTCACAGAAACGGCGTAAAGGTTTATACCTGCCGTAACTGCGGTGACACATACACCGAGGAAGAGCCGTCATATGTGTTTGACGGAGAATTGAGATATTCGCTTTCATATTACAACGCGATTTATGACGGCAGCGAGCATTATCCGTCTCTTATGATAACTAAGAAGGACGGAGAGGTTTTGACAGAAGGAACAGACTATGATATTGAGTATTCGGGTAACGGCGCTGATGTCGGCAGATATTATGTTGCTGTCAGCCTGAAAAACGGATATATCGGCAAGAAGTCTATTGAGTTTACGGTTAGACCTAAGGGTGTCAGTTCATTTACTCTGTCGCAGGAGCTTGGCGGATTTAGAGCCGTGTGGAAAACTCAGACGGACAATACCACGGGCTATGAGGTGGAGTATTCACAAAACAGTAATTTCAGCTCGGCTAAAACCGTAGACGAGAGCAAAAATACTTATTATGCAAGACGGATTACAGGCTTGCCGAGAAACAAGACTTATTATGTAAGACTTCGCACTTACAAGCTTTGCTCAGACGGAATGAAAATCTATTCGGATTACACCTCTGCAAAGACGGTTGTTACAGGTGATTGTCTGTCGCTTAACGAGCGTGCCGCAAAGGCTGCGTTCAGTCATTCCAATGTAAGGCAGGAGGTGTTTGGATACAGCTATCAGGGCAGACCGCTTGAGGCGTATATCATCACACCGCTTAACGGAAAATATAAAAAGACATATTACTTGAATTTTGCGATACACGGCTTTGAGGGCGATTCTTATCGTGACGGAAAGTATCTTGTTGCAGAGGGAAATTCGGTGGTTGAGTATTATGCCGATCACCCCGAGGAACTTAAAAATATGCGGCTGATTGTGATTCCGTGCCTTAATCCCGACGGTGTAATTGCCGGAGTTAATGAGCTTTATACCGGCAACAGCGCATTTGGCAGAAATGCCGCAAATCATGTTGACCTTAATCGTGACTTCAACACCTTTAACGGCTACGAGTCCCGTGCAATCAGGTCACTTATGGCAAAGTATAATCCGGATATTTTATGTGATTTCCACGGCTGGCTTAACACCTCAATAGGTACGCCGGCAATGACAAATATCTTTTCGGATACGCTCGGCTTGAGCAGAAAACAGCCTAATCAGTACGGAGACAGATACGGTTATTTAATCGGCTATTCCTATAAAACCTACGGTGCGGCAAGTTTGCTTGTAGAATACAAAAACACAAGCATAAACCACAATGCAACCGTCAGGGCTATATCTAAGACAATCGCTTATTATAATTAACAATTTGTTGTTGAATTGATGCTGAAATGATTGTATAATAAAGTTTGAGATAATTATATGAGATGAGGATAATATGAAAAGGATTTATAGCACAAGAGGCACTTGCTCAAGACAGATAATTATTGAAATTAACGATGACCAAACAATCGGCAATGTTGAGTTTATCGGCGGATGTAGCGGTAACCTCAAAGGAATTTCCGCTTTGGTAAAGGGCAAAAAGCCGGACGAGATTATTTCTGCTCTTAAAGGCATTAATTGTAATTATAAAGGTACATCCTGTCCTGACCAGCTTGCAAGAGCGCTCGAAGAAATTAAAGAGGAACTCAACTGATTAAGGAGAAATTATGTTCAGATTAGAAAGTAAGCGAATTAAAAGAGAATTTAAGAATAACGACGGTAATTTTTATGCTTCTCAGATTGCAAACACATATTCGGGAATGAATTTTATTCCTGACGGAAACGGTTGCGAATTTGTTGTAAAATTCGTAAACGGCGACGAGCTTTCTTCAAAGGGACTTGTGGTTGAAAATGCAGGCTACGAGGGCGACAGACTTGTTTTTGCGTTTGAAGAGAGTATGGGCGTTAAGGTTACTCTTAAATTTTGGGTGCATAAAGACGGCAACACTATTTGTAAGCAGATTTTCCTCAGCCAAAGCGGAGATGAGCCGATTGATTATGTTGACCTTGAATGCGTCGGAATTATTAATTCAAAAACCAATTTTTCCGTTGATGTTGTTGAGGGCGGCGAAATCCCTGCGTTTTGGTCAATGCTCGGTCAGCCTGTTTATGTTGACAGCCTTTTCTTCGGCTGTGAATTTCCTGCAACCGAAAACAGAATTATTCACGGCAATGCTACCGTAAGATATTATATCGGCAGCACGGTCGGCTATGATTTTGCTTGTCCCGTAACCGTTATGGGAGCAGGTGAGGACAATACTCTTGCACAGGTACGCAAGGCGTTTTATGAATATATTGAATTTATCAGCGTTCCTACAAGATTGAGATTTCAGTACAACAGCTGGTATGACTATATGAAGGACATTACAGAGGAAAACATTATGCAGTCCTTTGCAGAAGTTCATAAGCAGTTGTCGGCTTACGGCGCTCCTCAGCTTGATTCATATGTTGTTGACGACGGTTGGCCGAATACTAAGGCAGGCTTTTGGTCGTTTAATAAAAAATTTCCAAATAAGCTTACCAATGTAACCGCACTTTGTAACGAAATGGGTTCACATTTCGGTTTGTGGCTTGGCCCGAGAGGCGGTTATACCCATCCCGAGAAAATTGCAAAGCGTATGCAAAGAGCAGGCAACGGCTATGTTAATAAGCAGGCGTATGATATTTGTGTTGCTTCATCAAAGTATGTTGAAAAGCTTGGCGACTTTCTTATTGATACAACTGATGAATTTGATATTGATTATTGGAAGCTTGACGGATTTTGCTTGAAGCCTTGTCAGAATAAAAAGCACGACCACGCTGTCGGCGGTTATGAGGATATGTATTTTGTAACCGATATGTGGCAGAAGTGGATTAGACTTTATGAAAAGCTCAGAGCTACTAATCCAAAACTTTGGATTAATATGACTTGCTATGTCAATGTTTCTCCGTGGTGGCTTCAGTGGGTTAATTCTCTTTGGGTGCAAAACAGCGGCGACATCGGATTTGCTAAAAATCTTGAAAAGCAGGCGCAGGTGGATAAGGAAATCACCTATCGTGACGCAAGATATTTTGATTGTCTTTGCAAAAGAGCGCTTCAAATTCCGCTTAAAAATTTGTATAATCACGAACCTATTTACGGAAACACGGCGCATGTTGACTATACCGATGATGAGTTTGAAAAGTATATCTATTGGTGTACCGTAAGAGGTCAGGCACTTAACGAGCTTCATTTGAGCGTTAATATGATGAACGACAGTAAGTGGCGTTCGCTTTCAAGCGCTATGAATTGGCAAAAGGAAAATTATCATATTCTCCAAAATGCTCAGTTTATAGGCGGAAATCCTGAGGAAAACAATGTTTACGGATATGTTGCTTGGGATGAAAACGGCGACGGTGTCGTGGCTATGCGTAATCCGTTTAACGAGGAGAGAGACCTCACTTTAACATTTAATAAGCTTATGGGTACACCCGAGTCGCTCAAGGGTGCAAGGTGCTTTAATGTATACTGTAAGAGTATGCCGGAGAATGACACGGTGTATGATTATAACAGCAAGATGGACTTAACCTTGAAGCCGTTTGAGCTTATGATTTTCAAAATTGCTAAGGAAAGATAATTGATATGAATGACGAAAAAGAAGCTATCAGCGAAAGCGAAGAAAATGCCGTAAAGGAGAAGTCGAAGCTCAGAGAAGCTCTTGAGTTTCTTGCTCCGATAGCGATTGCGTTGGTTATTGCAATGGTGTTGAAAATATTTGTTTTTGCAAATGCCGTAATACCGACAGGCTCTATGCTTAACACTATTCAGGAGGGCGACAGGGTTTTTGCCAGCAAAATCGAATATACCCTGCACGATCCCGAAAGATATGATATTGCCATTTTCAAATACCCCGATAACGAGAACGAATATTTCGTTAAAAGAGTAATCGGACTTCCCGGTGAAACGGTTAATATCAGAAACGGAGAGGTTTATGTAACCGATAAGGACGGAAATACCGAAAAGCTCAGAGACGATTTCGTTTCCCCTGAAAATAAGGACCGTTATAACGGTACTTTCATTGTTCCCGAGGATTCGTATTTCGTTATGGGAGATAACCGTGCAAGCTCTGTGGATTCTCGATATTGGAACACAACTCATTATGTTTCCAGAGATAAATTTATAGGTAAGGTAAAGCTTAGATATTATCCTTTCAACTCGTTTGGATGGATTAAGTAAAACCGTAATAACGCTGTAACCGAGAGGGTTGCAGTAATATAAACAAGCCGTTTTTAACGGTGATAAAATCAGCAAAGGAGAATATTATGGAAAACAATCAGTATTATCAACCGACCAATACTCCTCCTCAGGAGCCTAATCAGTATCAGCCGCCACAGCAACCGTACCAACCGCCGTATCAGCAGCCGTATCAGGCTCCGTATCAGGCTCCGTATCAGCCGATGCCTGTATATGACGAGACGAGCGAGGTAATGAGCGTTGGCTCGTATATTGCAATGTTTATTCTTTCTGCCATTCCGATAGTAAATATCATTTGCTGGATAGTGTGGCTTATCAGCCCTAATACAAATAAGAATAAAAAGAATTTTATTCTTGCTCAAATTATTATAATTGCCGTTTCTTATGCGGTTGCAATTTTTGCTTGCGTAGTTGCCGCCGGAGCAGGCGTAAGTATGCTCGACAGTTTCGCCGCACTCGGCTTATTGATGTAAAACATAAAACAAAACCGGCTCGGGAATTAACCCGAGCCGGTTAGTGATTATGTGACATATAAAATTTATCAATTAAAATATCTTGACAATTTGTCGATATTATGTTATATTATTTGCACAACAAAGCAGAGCGTTCGTTCTCCCCTTCAGCGAGTAGGTAAAAAGGGCAATAATTTTTAGTGATTATTGAAAGTACAGGCGTTTTGCGTTTGTGCTTATTTATTTTTTTATGAAGAGGTGTTTTTTATCAGCAAGGACGCTCCACAGTTAAACGGCGAAATCAGAGATAAGGAATTGCGTGTCATTTCGGATACAGGCGAGCAGCTTGGTATTATGAGCGCAAAAGAGGCACAGGCATTGGCAGATTCAAAGGGCGTGGATTTGGTTAAGATTGCCCCTATGGCAAAGCCGCCTGTTGCAAAAATTATGGATTACTCTAAGTATCGCTATGAGCAAACTAAGCGTGAAAAGGAAAATCGTAAAAAGCAAAAGACTGTCGAAACAAAGGAGATAAGACTGTCTCTTAATATCGACATCGGCGATTTTAACACTAAGGTAAATCAGGCAAGAAAGTTTTTATCTAAGGGCGATAAGCTTAAAGTTTCTATCCGTCTTAGAGGTAGAGAAATGGCTCATCCCGAGCTTGGTGAAACTAATATGCAGAGATTTGCAGATGAGCTTGTCGAGGATGCAATAATTGATAAAAAGCCTAAGCTTGAGGGACGCCAAATACTTATGTTTATGTCCCCAAAAACTAAGTAATTTAATTTTACGGAGGAATAATTATGCCAAAAATTAAGACACACAGCGGCGCTAAAAAGCGTTTCAAGACCACAAAAAGCGGTAAAGTAAAGAGAGCGCACGCTTACACATCACACATTCTTACTAAGAAGACAACAAAGCGCAAGAGAAATCTTCGCAAGACTGCAGTTGCCGATGTTACAAACCAGAAGCAGTGCAAGAGACTTGTTCCTTATAAATAAGAAGAACGATTAAAACTTACGGAGGTATTTTACAATGGCTAGAATTAAAGGCGCTATGGCGACTCGCAAAAGAAGAAAAAAGGTATTAAAGGCAGCTAAGGGTTACTACGGCTCAAAGCACACACTATTCAAGACAGCTAAGCAGGCTGTTATGAAGAGTGGTCAGTATGCATATATCGGCAGAAAGCAGAAGAAGAGAGATTTCAGAAGAATTTGGATTACTCGTATTTCAGCAGCTGCTAAGATGAACGGTATGAACTACTCAACCTTTATGAACGGACTCAAGAAGGCAGGCATCGACCTTAACAGAAAGATGCTCTCAGAGATTGCAATTTCTGACCCAATGGGCTTTGCTACTCTCGTTGAGGCTGCAAAGTCTGCTCTCTAATTTAATTATACAGATTTGCACTACGGCTTTTGTCGTGGTGCTTTTTTGTTGCAATGAAAAGGTAAATATATTATAATATGTCTTATGGAATATAATTATGAAAGATTATCTGATGATATAAGCATTGCTGTAAGCAATGAGCATACATTTGGTACGGATGCGGTGTTGCTCTCCTATTTTGCCAAGCCCAAATATAAGGACAGGGCGCTTGATATGGGAACGGGCTGCGGCATAATTCCTCTTTTGTGGCTCAGAGACAGCAGGCAGACAGGCATTCATTGCCTTGATATTCAGGAAAACGCATTTGAACAGGTTAAAAATACAATAGAGCATAACTCTCTTTCGGACAGACTTACTCCCCACCTCTGTGATTTGAGGAATATTCAGGAGGAGTTTTCGGCGGAGTGCTTTACGCTTGTTACTATGAATCCTCCGTATAAGCCGATTAACACGGGTATTGAATCCTTGGGCGAAAGTGCAAGAATTGCTCGCCACGAGGTTTGTTGTAATATTGAGGATGCGGTTAAGGCTGCTTCATATCTGCTCACTTATTCGGGCAGATTTTGTATGTGCCATCGTCCCGAGAGGCTTGTTGACGCTCTTGATATGATGAGAGAATACAAGCTTGAGCCAAAACGACTGAGATTTGTGGTTGACAAGGCAGGGGAAGAGCCGTTTTTATTCTTGGTTGAGGGAAAAAAAGGCGCAAAACCGTTTTTAAGAGTAGAGCCGACGCTTGTTATAAAAAACAGCGAGAGCAAATTTACTGATGAAATGCTCGAAATTTACGGCTCGTATGCCGACGGATATGAGGATAAGGTGAGATAATGAACGGAAAATTATATGTTGTCGGTACGCCAATCGGCAATTTGGGCGACTTTTCTCAGCGTGCGCTTGATGTACTCAGAGAGGTTGACTTTATTGCCGCAGAGGACACAAGAGTTACGCTGAAGCTGCTAAATCATTTCGATATAAAAAAGGAAATGATAAGCTATTTTGAGCATAACAAAAATTCGAAGGGTGATGTCATTATATCACGCTTGCTTTCGGGCGAAAGCTGTGCTGTTTGCACCGATGCGGGAATGCCTGCAATTAGCGATCCCGGAGAGGATTTGGTAAGAGAATGTCACGAAAACGGGATTGAGGTTGAGAGCGTTCCCGGACCTACGGCATTTGCAACGGCACTTGCTATTTCGGGTATGCCGTCAAGACGCTTTACTTTTGAGGGCTTTTTGAGTGCCGACAAAAAGGAGCGTAAGGCACAGCTCAAGGAGCTGATTAACGAAAGGCGAACAATGATTTTTTATGAAGCTCCGCATAAGCTTGTTGCCACGCTCGATGATATGCTTTCCGCTTTCGGCAATCGCAATGTTGCTGTTGTTAAGGAAATTACAAAAATTCACGAGAGCGTTTTCAGAACAACTCTTGCCGAGGCTGTCGAAGCGTATAAAAATGAGAAGCCTAAGGGTGAGTTTGTAATTATTGTTGAGGGTGTTGCCGACAGTACGGAGGAAATCACCTTTGAAAGAGCTGTCGAAATGGCACGCTCGCTTATGCAAAACGGTATGAGCGTCAGTCTTGCCGCTAAGGAAATCGCAAATTCAACGCCGTATAAAAAAGGCGATATATATAAGGCGCTGCTATGATTTGTAATCAATGTCCGAGAAAATGTAATGTTGACAGAACAAGAACAGTAGGTTATTGCAAAAGTCCCGAAGAATTCAGACTGTCCCGTGCGGCACTCCATTTTTGGGAAGAACCTTGCATAAGCGGAAAGAACGGCAGCGGCGCCGTGTTCTTCAGCGGTTGCAACCTCGGTTGCGTTTTTTGTCAAAACTACGAAATCAGTCACGAAAACAAAGGCATTACGGTAGATGACGATGAGCTTTTGGGGATATTCGACAATCTCATTGCTCAGGGTGCTGAAAATATCAATTTGGTTAATCCCACTCATTATGCCGTGCAGCTTGCAACGTTGCTGAAAAAGCATAAGCCGTCCGTGCCGGTGGTGTATAATTCCTCGGGTTATGAGAGCGTTCAAACGCTGAAAATGCTTGACGGCTTAGTGGATGTGTATCTGCCCGACTTTAAGTATATAAGAAACGATAAGGCACTTAAATACAGCAGGGCAGAGGATTATCCCGAGGTTGCAATGCATGCTTTGGAAGAAATGTACCGTCAAAGGGGAAAGACGGAATTTGACGAAAACGGCATTATGAAAAAGGGTATGATAATTCGTCATCTTATTTTGCCGTCAAATACAAATTCGTCGCTTAAAATATTCGATTTCATAAACGAAAAATTTCCAAATGCATATGTTTCTTTAATGGCACAGTATACTCCGTGCAATGATTTATCTGCTGTACCCGAATTGGACAGAAAAATTACCGAGAGAGAATACAATAAGGTTGTTGATTATGCCTTAAACCTCGGTATGGATAAAATTTTTATTCAGTCAATCGAGTCTGCCGATGAAAAATTCATTCCGGATTTTGATTTTACGGGAATCAAAAAACAAGAAAAGAGGACATAAAATGAAAAAGTTTTTTAAGGAATTCAGAGAATTTATTTCTAAGGGTAATGTTCTTGATTTGGCTGTCGGTGTTATCATCGGCGGTGCGTTCAACTCTGTTGTTAAGGGTCTGACAGATAATATTATTCAGCCTTTGCTTAATTGCTTGGGTGGGGCAGAGGTTCAAGGCAGGATTCGTCTTTTCGGCACAGATAACTATATTGATTACGGTGCGTTTATCTCTGCGGTAATTAATTTTCTTATTATGGCTCTTGTTATTTTTCTTATTATCAAGTTCGTTAATAAGGCAGAGGAAGCGGCATTAAGGCTTTCAAATAAAAACAGAGAGCAAGAAATTCCTGCTCCGACAACTAAGATTTGTCCGTTTTGCAAGAGCGAAATTGCAATAGATGCAACCAGATGTCCTCATTGTACCTCTATGCTTGATGAAAAAAATAAAATTTGTGAGGATAAAAATGTATAATAATATATTTGATACTCATTCTCATTATGATGATGATAAATTTGATAAGGACAGGTTTACGCTTCTGTCGTCGCTGAAGGATAAGGGCGTTTGTAATGTCGTAAGCTGTGGCTGTGATGTTCAAAGCAGCAGGTTTAATAAGCTTTTGAGCGAAAAATTTGACGGTTTTTACTTTGCCGCAGGACTTCATCCCGAAAATCTTGAGGGTGCGTCAAACGCCGATTTGCAAATAATCAAGGAGCTTCTCAGCGATGAAAAATGCGTTGCTGTCGGTGAAATCGGACTTGATTATCATTGGATGTCGTCACCAAAAAGTGTTCAGGCAGAATTCTTTAACGCTCAGATTGAGATGGCTAAGGAGCTTGATATGCCTGTTATTGTGCATGACAGGGAGGCTCATGGAGACACTCTCGATATTTTACGCAGAACTGCGCCAAAGGGCGTTTTGCATTGCTTCTCAGGCTCTAAAGAGATGGCACGAGAGATTATCAACCTCGGTATGTATATCGGAATCAACGGCGTGGCAACATTTAAGAATGCAAGAAAAAGCTTGGAGGTTGTTAAGGAAATACCTCTTGACAGGCTGTTGTTAGAAACAGATTGTCCGTATCTTGCACCCGAGCCGCACAGAGGCGAGCGAAACGACTCCTCATATATTCCGTTTGTTGCCGAAAGAATCGGTGAACTTCTTGGCGAATCTGCCCAAACGATTTTGGATATTACCTGCGAGAATGCACACAGAATGTATAATGTATAACGAAAAAACTCCTGTTTAGAATACAGGAGTTTTTTCTCATTCGCTATCTGTTTGAAAACTTGACAGAGACTTCATTAACGCACCCGTTATGATTATCGGATTAAACAGCGGAATACTGTCCTCAACCGTAACCGTTGCGTCTCTTATTTCGCATTCCTGCGCTATGCTTTCTGTGGTGAAAATCAAGGTGTTTGCATATTCCGATTTGATTCGGTTTAGTTCTGAGGCAATGAGTCCGGCATTTGCGTTGTTGCTTATAATCGGTACGATAAGCGTGTTTTCGCTGTTTTCGGGCGGATTATCCACATCATAGATTGGTAAGGCATAGGCGCTTTTTTCTGTGAAAAGCCTGAATTTTTCACTTATTTCCTGTGCTATTGCCTCGTCGGTCGCATAGCCACAGAACACTATCTCGGAAAAACTCGACATATATTCAGCCGCTTCCTCTAACGCTCGTCTGCCGTGAAGTGAAAATGACAGCTTTCCCGACAGCATTTCTGCAAGCTTTAGCGTTACGCTGATGTTAAGCTTCGGCATATAGCCGATTTTTCCGCCGATGTAAATTGAGAGCAGGGACAGTAAAAAATACTCCTCCTCGAATGCACATAAATTATCTGCACAATCGCTCAGTTCTATACATCCCTTGCACATTTTCGCAAGCGTACTTTCATTTGGCGCAACGGCTAATACTCTTGCACCGTTTCTTAATGCCCGCTTTGCGGCAAAAACTGTGTCGTTATCCTCTCCGCTACTCGAAACGGCAATAACCAGCGTGCTTTTTGACGGCACTCCCGAAGCGTTCATCAAAAGCTGTGAATGAATGGCAATGGTCGGAATGTCGCACAAAAGCTCCGTGTTGTACGCACAGGCACTTCCTGCACGGTAGGACGAGCCTGCCCCTGTAATTATAATCATACTCAACCCCTGCAAATATCCCTTGCTCAGCTTGACTGAATTAAACTTCAATCTGTCGTTTTGCGTACAGACGCTTAATGCCTGCTTTATCACTTCCGGTGTCGCTTCAATGTCCTGCTCAAGTGCAGAACGCATATTAAATACCTCGTTCATTTTAGTTCCTTTCTAATTTTGCAAATATTATACTCATATCGTCTCGATTAGTGCCTTCTGTCGCTTCTAATGCACGGTCGAGTATGTAGTCGGCAGTTTGCTGAATGCCGTACGGAGAAGCGTTAAAGGCTTCCTCTATCCATTTGTCGCCCAAATCCGTTATGCCGTCGCTCATCATTATTATGCTGTCGTCGGGACTCAGCACAGCCGTTCGCTTTGCAAATTCTATTCCACGCAGTATCCCTGCCGGCATAGACGAAAGCTCGCATTTGTTGAGTACACCGTTTTTGACTATGTAGCTCGACGGTGCGCCCGCCTTGTATAGCTCGCATTTTCCCGTGAATAAATCTATGTTTGCTATGTCCAGCGTTGCAAGGCTCTCGTCGTTTGATTTTACCAATAGTGCGGAATTTACTATTTTGAGTGCGGAATCAAAGCCGAAGCCTGCATTTATCAGTCGTGATATAAGCCCTGCGCCCATAGCGCCGTCAAGTGCCGCCCTTGAGCCTTTTCCCATTCCGTCGCTGATAATCAAAATCGAATGTCCTTTGCCGTCGTTCAGCGTTTTTACCGTGTCACCGCACAGCGTTCCCTCTGCGCTGTATTGGGCAAATCCGATTTTCAGCGTGTAGTTGGGCTTTTCGGTAAATGACAGCATAGTACCCGTTCTGAAATTCGTTATCCTGCCCACATCAAAATACCTGTCGCAAATTTTGCCTATTCCGTTTTGAATTTGCACGCTTGAGAGATTTTCGTTTTCGCTGTCCAGTAAAATTTCAACCCTCATTCTTGAATACTTGTCTACTATGGCAGAAATATCACTCGGATAAATCTCAAAGTCTGCAAGCAGTCTGCGTATTTTTTCGCCCGCTTGTGAGTCGAACATTTCCGCATCGTTAAACTCGCTTGCCAAATCCGACAGCATACCCGATATTGAGTAAAATTGGTCTGACGCAACTGCCCTTATCTGGTTGGTTTTTTCAAGTATTATTTCGTTTCTGATATATTCGTCCTCGCTCATTGTGTCTCTGAGCGCTTCGTTGCCTTTTCTGTTCACATCGTTTAGCTTTTCTCTCACCTGCTCAACGCTTTCGCTTACGGCAGCCATAGCAGAGGAGGCAAATCGCAGTTTTAATACAAGACTTTGGCGTAATGCTCCACTCGGTGCGGCGCTTTTTCTGCTGTCAAAGAAGTCCTCAACCTTGTTGCATATAACGCCGGGCATAAGGAGAAATATACCTGTCCCGATTAGGCTGTTTACAAATAGCGAAATACCTGACTCGTCACCCTGCAAAATCGAAATTAGGGTGATGACAGCCATATAGACGAGAGAGCAACCGAGAGAGGCAAGGGAGGGGAAAACGGAGCATATCAATACGCCAAGGCTCATACCTGTACTTAAAAGCACGGATTGTGAGTCCGTTGCACCCAACATAAAACCACAGCAGACGGATAATATAAGTCCCCATTGTGTGCCTGCAAAGCGTATCGCCATTAGTATTATCGCTCCTGCAATCGCTCTGAACGGATAAATCACGCCTATGCCGATTTCGCCTGCCACTATAAGCAGAGATGACAGCGACGCCGTAATACATATAAGGTCGCCCTGCGGTAAGGCACGAAGTCGTATGCTGTGAAAATTCGCTCCTATGCTTTTGTGGTAAAAATACGCAAATCCCGCTACGGCAATCGCTTGCCCGACAATGGGCAACAGTCTTTCGGAAAGTATACCGGCTCTTGCGCTGACGAATAAATCGGTTGCGGTGATTGAAGCGCTCGCTGTGCATATAACGGCAACGGTATTGTCGGAAAGCTCAAGCATATCAAAAATGAATGCTCCGATTCCTGCAATAAGCACCGCCGCAAAATACCCTCCGCTTCTCGCCGTAAGTCCGTCGGTCATATAGCCGAGTATTGCGCCTACTGCTGAAAAAATTATATTCTGCTTTTTTGACGCTGCAACGAGCGCAACACCAAATGGCTTTATCGCTCCCGATATTTCGCTCATTCCGAGCATAAAACCCGAAACGAGATACAGTATTGACACTCCGATTTTTTTCATCGGCTCCTTTAGCTGAGATATGTTTATTTTGTCCTTTGACTTAACGCTCATTTTTCAGTCCTCGATTAATTAATTTCAATTAATTATATTTCACCCTTGCTGAAAAATCTGTCATATTATAGCCTGTAACGCAGCAGGTCTAAAAATAGGTTGAAATAATATATCTATTGTGTTAAAATACATTGAATTGAAAGAAAAGCATTAAAAGAAAAGTAATCGTAAATTTGAGGTGTTTATATGATTTCTGCAAATAATGTTTCGGTGCAGTTTGGCGGACGCTCTCTTTTTGAAAGGGTTAATGTCGCATTTACACCGGGTAACTGTTATGGTATCATCGGCGCAAACGGTGCCGGAAAATCAACATTTCTCAAGGTGTTAAGCGGTGACTTGGAGCCGTCAAAGGGTGACATCAGCATCACACCGGGAGAAAGACTTTCCGTATTAAAGCAGGACCACTTCGCTTATGACGAGTATGAGGTGGTTCGTACAGTTCTTATGGGTAACCCCAGACTGATTGAAATAATGGAAGAAAAGGACGCTCTCTATGCTAAAGAGGACTTTAGCGAGGAGGACGGAATTAAGGCGGGCGAGCTTGAGGCGGAGTTTGCCGATTTGGACGGCTGGAATGCCGAAAGTGACGCAGAGTTTATGCTCAATAAGCTTGGCGTAAGCGACGAGTACCATTATCTTAAAATGGCAGAGCTTCCGTCGGACTTAAAGGTAAAGGTGCTTCTTGCACAGGCTCTTTACGGCAATCCCGATATTTTGCTTCTTGACGAGCCTACAAACCACCTTGACCTTACTGCTATCAGCTGGCTTGAAAACTTCCTTTTGGATTTTGAAAATACAGTAATTGTTGTATCGCATGACCGTCATTTCCTCAATAAGGTTTGTACCCATATTTGTGATGTCGATTACGGCAAGATTACACTTTATACAGGTAACTATGATTTTTGGTATGAATATACCCAGATGCGTCAAAGACAGGCAAGAGACCAAAATAAGAAGAACGAGCAGAAGATTAAAGAACTCCAGGACTTTATTAACCGTTTCTCGGCTAATGCCGCTAAATCTAAGCAGGCAACTTCTCGTAAAAAGCAGCTTGACGCTCTCGAAATGATTGAGATGCCTGTATCCTCCCGCCGTTTTCCGTATGTTGATTTTAAGCCTGACAGAGAATGCGGCAACGACCTGCTTCGTGTAGACCACCTTACAAAGACAATAGGCGACCGCAAGGTGCTTGATGATATTAGTTTTGTTATTCACCCAAGAGAAAAGGTCGCATTTGTCGGCAGCGACGTTGTTGCAAAAACTACATTGTTTAAGATTATTATGGGCGAAATGGAGCCTGATGAGGGTAGCTTCAAATGGGGCGTTACCACTTCGCAGAGCTATTTCCCGTCTGACAACAGCGAATACTTCGACGGTGTGGATTTGACTCTTGTTGATTGGCTCAGACAGTACACAACCGAACAGCTTGAGGCAGATATAAGAGGCTGGCTCGGCAGAATGCTGTTCTCGGGCGATGAGGCACTTAAAAAGGCTAATGTTCTTTCGGGTGGCGAGCGTGTAAGATGTATGCTTTGCAAGATGATGCTTAGCGGTGCTAATGTGCTTATTTTTGATGAGCCTACAAACCACCTCGACCTTGAATCTATCGCAGCACTTAATAACGGTCTTATTCGTTATCCCGAAACCGTGTTGTTCACCTCTCACGACCATCAGTTTGTTGAGACGGTTGCAGACAGAATTATCGAAATTTCAGGCAATACCTATATTGACCGTAAGGGAACTTATGACGAATTCCTTTCAACCTTCGATGAGGAACAACTTAAACATATGTAATAAATTGAAAGACGCAGTTCATATTGAACTGCGTCTTTATGCGTTATACGATTATTTAATTTCTTGCTCTAAATTTTTGAATGTATCGGTATCAAAGAAATCTGTAATGCTTATACCGAAACCGTCGCATATCATTTTTAGAGTTATTATACCTGCGTTCTTACTTTTGCCGTAAAGTATATTTTTAATTGTTGATGCAGGTACAGCCGATTCTATCGAGAGCTTATATATTGAAATATTGTTTTGCTGTAACAGCTCCTGAATTCTGTTTTTAACGGCTGTATAAATATCCATATAAATCACTCCTTATACTGTAATTGTATAGGAATAATTTATTAAAATAGGGCTAAATATGATACTATTGGGCTATAAATAGACCGACTCTCTTTTTAGGAGGGCTGGTTTTTAGTATAATTCTTGCTTGACTTTTTGCAAAGCTGTCGGGTGCAATAAAAAAGAGCATCTAAAAAAGATGCTCAAAACTTAATAAGTAAAAATATTTTATGAATGTAATTTATCTTGAAGCAGAGGGATTGAGGTCTTTACTTGGTTTTCGCTGATTTGCTGTGCCTTTGCCTCTACATCCATTTTTGCAAGTGTGAAATGGTTGCTTACATCTTTTGCTTCAACCTTTTCGGACATATATGCTTCGTTCTTTTCTGAACCTGCATTCAAAAGCTTTTCTTGAAGTTCTCTTGTTACACCACCGTTATAGGTGTAAATGTAGCCGTAAAATCTTTGTCCGTAATGTGAGTAAACATTGGAGTAGGTTACAGTATTAAAATATCTGCCGCCCCAATGCGACTCTGAAAATGTAATGCTGCCGTCGTTGTTTATTTTTTCTACGACTGCAACATGGTTACTCCAACAAGCAACAGCACCGAGCTTTGGTGTCTGTCCGTAGTCGTAGTAGCCTCCTCTTTTGTTCATACCGTACCAATCTCCGGCATTGCCGTGAGTCAATAGCGGTGCTTCACCGTTCATTTCATAAATTCTGCCGTAAGCGTAGGCTACGCAGTTCGGCATACCTGTTCCTGTGCGGAAATAATAGTTTAATTTACTGCTGTAATACGGAATGCTTGAATTAGGAGCTGTAAGTCTTGGCTCATAATTGCTGTCATCCGCCATAGCACTGATAGGAGTAAAGATTGATAAAATAAGTGTTATCAACAATACCACCGGAACGATAAGCAGGGTTTTCTTCTTAGCCATAAATACCTTCCTTTTTCTTTGGCGACACGCCCCCTTTGATAAAATGTGTCGCTTTGGGATGATTACGAAATCTTTAATGTTTTCGATTGAACTCTCGCTTATTAAGTTTTATGCGGAGCTTTGTCCACAACGCTAATTATTATATCAAAATTGACACTTTGTAATCTATGTGAATTATTAACAAGTATATTTGTAACCTTTTTGTAACATTTGTGTAACTTTTACAAAATCAGGGCTTTAGACTTGACAAAAAACGGTGAAAATTGCGATTTATAAATTTTTGTTGTAAATTTTTAGGCATTGTGCTATAATTGTTTTCTGCTTACGCAAACGAAATTATCCTAAATTTTGCTTTGGCATATTGTATCAGGATGATTTCGGCATAATTTTTAATTGAAAAATCGAGGCGATTATAATATGAGTGAGCATAATCACGATACTCATAATCATAATTATGAGCATTGCTGTGATAATCATACTCCGGATAACCACGGTTGCGGCTGTTGCGGTGAGGATAAGTTTAACGAGCATAAGCATCAAATGATTGCAAAAATCATTATAAGTGCGGTGTTCTTTGCGCTGGGCTATGCGCTCAATGAATTTACTTCTTTGCCGTATCAAGTATACCTTGCGTGCTATGCGGTTTCGTATATTACTGTTGGTTTTAGGGTTATGTGTGATGCGGTAGACAGCATTTTTCATGGCAGAATATTTGATGAAAACTTTTTGATGAGCGTGGTTGGAATCGGAGCGTTTGCAATCGGGGAGTACAGCGAGGGCGTTGCCGTTATGCTGTTGTTTTCCGTTGGCGAATTTGTGCAGGGAATGGCAGTTTCAAGAAGCCGTCGCTCAATCGACAAAATCTATGATGAAAAAAGCGATAGGTTTACACTTCCGAGGCATTATGATAATAAGGAGAGTAAAACGGAGCTTCTTATTACTAAATTTGCCAGAGTGTATACACCTGCGGTTTGTATAGCTTCTGTGCTTATAGTTGTTATTCCACCGTTGATTTTAAGTGCAGAATGGCACGAATGGCTCCACAGAGGGCTTGCGGCATTGGTAATCAGCTGTCCGTGTGCGATTGTTATTTCCGTTCCGCTTTGTTACAGCGCCGGAATGGGTGCTTGCTCGTCAGACGAGATTTTCGTTAAAAATACGGGCGCATTTGACGAAATAATTAATTGCGACACGGTTGTTACTCATAGTGACGATAAGAGCTTGGACGACATTAAGGTGCTTCAAAATAACGGTCACAGAGTTATTTATATCGGTAATGGCGAGCATGATTTGACTATGCTTGAGGATGCCGATATAGCGATTACGGTTGCCGATGACTGTACGGCAGATGCAGTCGGATATGCCGACATTGTCGTAATGAACAGAGCAGAGGACGCTGTTGAGGTAACTAAGAGAGTTGCTAAAAAGGTACGCAGAATTGCTATGGAGAACATTGTGTTCTCGGTTTTGATTAAGCTGATTATTCTTGTGTGCGATGTACTTTTGTCAAAGGAGCTTCCTATGTGGTTTGCCATTTTCGGCGACATTGGGGTGTGCTTGCTTGCAGTTGCAAATTCCGCACGAGTTATTAAATTCAAAAAAAGATGATATAATTAAAAGCAGACAGCCGATAGTAAATCATAAGCTGTCTGCTTTCTTTATAAAAGGAGTTTCAAATTATAATGGGAGCAGTTAAATTCTTGCTACTCCGTCTTTTCTTGCCGCCTCGGCAACTGCGTTTGCCACGGTGTCCTTGATACGCTCGTCGAAGGCATATGGGAGAATGTAATCTTCGTTAAGCTTATCGTCGTCAACAAGAGATGCTATTGCATATGCTGCCGCAATCTTCATATTTTCGGTAATAGCGCTTGCTCTTACATCAAGCGTGCCTCTGAAAATGCCCGGGAAAGCAACAACATTATTAATCTGGTTAGGGAAGTCGGAGCGACCTGTTCCGACTATTTTTGCGCCTGCAGTCTTTGCCTCGTCAGGCATAATTTCAGGTGTCGGGTTAGCCATAGCAAGAATGATAGGGTCTTTGTGCATTGTTTTAATCATATCCTGGGTTAAAACACCCGGAGCAGATACACCGATGAAAATATCGGTATCCTTAACCACATCGGCAAGAGAGCCTTTTTTCATACCTCTGTTTGTAAGCTTAGCGATAGATTGTTTTGCTTCGTTAAGTTTTTCTCTGCCCTCATAGATAGCACCCGTACGGTCGCAAAGAATTACATCTTTAAGACCTAAGGTCATCAAAAGCTTTGCGATAGCTGTTCCTGCAGCGCCTGCACCGTTAATTACAGCCTTGCAGTCAGCCAAGCTTTTGTTGATAATTTTTGTTGCGTTGATTAATGCAGCCGATACAACAACGGCAGTTCCGTGCTGGTCGTCGTGGAAAATCGGAATGTCGCACTTCTCTTTAAGCTTTTCCTCAATTTCAAAGCATCTCGGTGCAGAAATGTCCTCAAGGTTAATTCCGCCGAATGAGCCTGAAATGTTATATACGGTGTTTACAAATTCATCTACATCCTTAGTTCTTACGCAAAGAGGGAACGCATCAACATCGCCAAATTCTTTGAACAGTACGCACTTGCCCTCCATAACAGGCATACCTGCTTCGGGTCCGATGTCGCCTAAGCCCAAAACTGCGCTGCCGTCGGTGATTACCGCAACGAGATTGTTTCTTCTGGTCAGTTCATAGCTTTTGTCGTAATCTTTTTGAATTTCAAGGCACGGCTCGGCTACGCCCGGTGTGTATGCAAGTGAGAGTGATTTGCTGTCGTTTACCTTTGCCTTTGCAACTACCTCAATTTTACCGTTCCACTCATAATGCTTTTGGAGTGATTCCTCTCTGATATTCATATTTGCCTCCTGAAAAATATATTGGTCCTTATTTTATTATTCGCCCTTATTGTGAAAATAATAACAAAAAGAGCAGCTCGCGCTCGGGCAGTCACCCGAGGGCAAGCTGCCCTAAATTTTTGTTGTTTAATTAAACTGCGGCTTTACTTTCTCTCAATGTGAGAAGTAATCTTCTCTTCCTTTTCGTAAGGTGTATAGTTATCCTCCCATGGGAAGGTGTATGGCAGGTTGAGCTTGTCTCTAACCTCGCAGATTTCCTTTTGAACAGCCTCGTTGATAGGAACACCGCTGTTCTCTCTTTCTTTCCATACAAGATATTCTTTTTCACCGGCAGTATAAATTCTGTCCTCGCCCGGTGCCTTCTTGGAAGCTCTGATTTCACGGAGAATATCGCCTGTCTTCTTTCTTGTCTCGTCTTCGCCTACAAACTTAGATGTGTCGATAGCGATGAAGAAGTGACCGAGATGATAAGGAGCAAGGTTGCCGTTTTCGTCCTTGCCGTTGAGTGACTTACCGTAGTCACCGTCCTGAAGAACTGCTGAAAGAAGCTCAACAACCATAGCATAACCGTAGCCCTTGTAACCGCCGAGTGCTTCGCCGATTCCGCCGAGTGCAGTAAGAGCAGCAGTACCCTGACGGATTCTCTTTAGTGCAACACCTGCGTCGCCCTCAACAGGTTCACCGTCGATACCGATAATTGTACCCGGATGAACTTCCTCGCCGATTCTCTCGTAATATTCAATCTTACCGTTTTGTGTGATTGATGTAGCACAGTCTAAGATGAAATCAAATTCCTCGTCTGACGGAATACCTACTGTAAGCGGGTTAGTACCGAACATACCCTCAACGCCAAATGTCGGAGCAACAGACGGTCTTGCGTTTGTACCTGTGATACCGATACAGCCCTGCTCGGTAGCCTGTGTAGCGTAGTAGCCTGCGATACCGTAGTGGCAGGAATTACGAACGGCAACCATACCTAAGCCGTACTGCTTTGCTTTATCAATAGCCATCTGCATAGCCTTGTAGCCGATTACCTGTCCCATACCGTCGTGACCGTCAACAAGTGCTGTGCAAGGTGTCTCCTTGATTATTTCAAAATTGGTTTCAGGATTTTGGATGCCTGCAACGATTCTGTCGATGTAAATCGGCTTGAATCTGTTACAACCGTGGCTTTCGATTCCTCTCTTATCTGACTCCAAAAGCACATCGGTGCAAATCTCTGCGTCTTCTCTCGGAACTCCGTATCCGACAAATGCATCAGTTACATAGTCGGTTATAAGATTCCATGGACATATTACCTTTCCCATTAGTAGAAAATCTCCTTTTGTTATTTATAATAGTATGCCGCAAAGGGCAATTTTTAACTGAACAATTAATAATTTTATCTTTCCCAATTTCTGCTGCGTTCAACCGCACGCTTCCAGTCCGAATATTTCTTATTTCTGACATCAATCGGCATAGACGGAATAAAGATTTTGTCAACCTCGCGGTTTGATTCAATCTCGTTTGTGTCCTTCCAAACTCCTGTTGCAAGGCCTGCGAGATATGCAGCTCCGAGTGCGGTAGCCTCTCTGTTCTTAGGTCTGTTTACATTACAGCCTGTCATATCCGCCTGAATTTGCATCATTATGTCGGATATGCTTGCACCGCCGTCAACTCTTAAATCTTTAAGTAAAATATCGCTGTCGCTTACCATTGCTTCAAGTAAGTCGGTCATCTGATATGTAATGCTTTCAAGAACGGCACGGCAAACATGTTTTTTGTTAATTGAGCGTGTTAAGCCTACCATAATTCCTCTTGCGTACATATCCCAGTACGGTGCGCCCAAACCGGTAAACGCCGGTACAAGATACAAACCGTTACTGTCTTTAACTTGCATTGCAAGTTCGTCGCATTCAGCTGCTGTGCTTATTAATTCAAGGTCGTCACGCAACCACTTGATTACCGAGCCTGCGTTAAATGCAGAACCCTCAAGGTCGTAAGTGATTTTTCCGTCGAGACCCCAAGCGATACCCGTAAGCAGATTTGACTTGCTGTCAATTCTTTTTTCGCCTGTGTTCATAAGCAGGAAGCAACCTGTACCATAGGTGTTCTTAGCCTGACCCACATTAAAGCAGCCCTGACCGAACAATGCGCCCGGCTGGTCACCGATTGCACCTGCGATAGGCACGCCCTCAATTTCCTCAAGGCCTGTGATTTTAGCAACCTTGCCGTAAACATAGCTTGACGGCTTGACCTCAGGAAGAATAGACATAGGAATACCAAGCTTTTCGCAAAGGTATTCGTCCCAGCAAAGATTGTCAATATCAAAGAGCATTGTTCTGCACGCATTTGAGTAATCGGTTACATGCGCCTTACCGCCTGTAAGATTCCAAATCAACCATGTGTCGATTGTACCGAACAAAACTTCGCCTCGCTCAGCCTTCTCTCTTGCACCCTCAACATTGTCCAAAATCCATTTGATTTTTGTAGCGCTGAAGTATGCGTCTATAAGCAGACCTGTTTTGCTTTTAATGTAATCGCTGAGACCCTCGCTCTTTAGCTCCTCACAATATTCAGCAGTTCTTCTGCATTGCCAAACAATCGCATTGTAAAGCGGTGTACCGGTTTCCTTATCCCAGAGGATAGTGGTCTCTCTCTGGTTTGTGATGCCGATTCCCGCAATCTGCTCAGGATGAACATTGTTGTGTCGCATTGCTGAAATCATTGCACTTACAACGGAGAAAAGAATTTCGTTAGGGTCATGCTCAACCCATCCGTTTTGCGGATAAAATTGATTGAATTCATTTTGACTCTTAGCTACGATTTCACCTTTTTTGTTGAAAATAATAGCACGGGAACTCGTCGTTCCTTGGTCGAGTGCCATTACAAATTTCTCTGCCATAGTAAAACCCTTTCATAGTGTATATATTATATGATTACTATTTATAAGTTTACTATATTATACCGAGAAAAGCAACGAACTAAAGTAACGAAAAAATGTATTTTCTTTTGGTAATTATCACAAAATAAATGAGCGATGAACAACAAATTTTGTCCATCGCACAGCGATTGTATATTTTTTTAATCTTCGATATTATTTTCGATAAAGCTGACGATATCCTCAACGCTTTTCATATTTTCGATAACGCTGTCGGGTACTTCAATTCCGTATTGATCCTCGATAGACATTACTATGTCGATGGCATCGAGTGAATCGGCACCGAGGTCGGTTTGAAGATTGGAATTCATCTCAATCGTTTGCTCATCAATGTCGAGTTGTTCAGCCAAAATTGCTTTTACCTCGTCAAAAATCATAATTTTTAGCTCCTTAAAAATTAGTTGTTATATTAATTATTCTGTGTTATTATCATATTAGTTAGTTTGGTTTAATTTGTCAATAATTTTTTGCAAATTTTTATCAAAAATGAAAGAGGCGGGATAAATGAAAATAAAGGAAACAAGGAGATACATTTACGGCTTGACGGGTTATCCTTTGGGACACTCGATGAGTCCGTTTATTCATAAGGCTTTGTTCAAAATCAGCGGCATTGACGGCTCGTACGGATTGGTTCAAACGCCTGCCGAGGAATTGGGCGAATGCTTTGAAAAAACCTTGAGCGCACTCAGGGGCTTTAATGTAACTATTCCTCACAAGGTCGAAATTATTAAATATCTTGATGAGCTTTCTCCACGGGCGGAGCTTTTCGGTGCGGTAAACACGGTGGATGTAAGAGAGGATAAAATTATCGGATACAATACCGATTGTACGGGCTTTTTGTCTGCGTTGCAGTCTGCCGATATTGAGCTTGGCGGAAGGGTGCTGTTGCTTGGCTGCGGCGGCGTTTCGAGAATGATTGCCTTTGAGGCTGTTATTGCACAAGCTGAGTTGACCGTCGCCGTCAGAGAAAGCAGTCTTAAAAAGGCTCAGGCTTTAAGAAATGAGATTAAGCAAAAGCTGTCTGCCGATTGCAAAATTGTTCTTATTGATGATGTGACCGACGGATATGATTTGATAATTAACGGAACTCCTGTCGGTATGTTTCCGAATGTGGATGCCTGCCCTGTAAAAAAAGAGGTTATCCAAAGCTCTAAGGCTGTATTTGATGTTATTTATAATCCTTGCCAAACGCAGTTTATTAAGTATGCAAAGCAGGCGGGAATTAAGTATTGCGGAGGCTTGGGTATGCTTGTTTGGCAGGCTGCCGCAGCACAGGAAATTTGGAACGGCGTTAAGTTTTCGAGAGAGGATGTCGAAAGCGTAATCAGCCTGACGCAAAAGGAGCTGGAGAAAAATGAATAATATAGTGCTTTGCGGATTTATGGGCAGCGGAAAAACCGTTGTAGGCAAGGAACTTGCAAAGATAATGGGAGCTAAATTTGTTGATACCGACGAAATGATTGAGCAGGAGCAGGGAATAGCGATTAAAGCTATTTTTACTATTCACGGTGAGGAGTATTTCAGAGATTTGGAATACGAAGCGTGTAAAAAGGTTTCGCAATTTAACGGTGCGGTAGTTTCGACAGGCGGCGGAGCAATGACCTTTGAGCGTAATGTCGAAGCGATAAAGCAAGGCTCAAGCGTTGTTTTTCTTGATGCAGACTTTGATGTGATTTGCGACAGAATAGGAAATTCCTCAAGCCGACCGCTTTTTCAGGACAGAGAAAAGGCACACGAGCTTTATAATCAGCGTCGTGATAAGTATTTACAGGCTGCCGATTATGTGATTGACGGCAATATGAGTGCCAGAAAAACGGCTCTGCAAATTGCCCAAATGTTTAAGTAACGGTTACAATAATGCTCTGCAATGGTTACGATCTTGTAACTCTTTCATTAAATTGTTGAAAAAAATATTATCTTGTGCTATAATGGCTCATATTTGCACGATAATATAATAATCGAGGTGTTTTTTGAATGAGTGATAACTCTACGAAAACCGTTCTTGATCAAGATGTAAAAATGTTCCGTAAATATAAAGATTTATTAATGGAGCTTACGAGAAAGAATGTAAAGCTGAAATACCGTAACTCGTGGTTGGGCGTATTTTGGAGCTTCTTACAGCCGCTTCTTAATATGATAGTTTTGTCTGTCGTATTCGGTGCGCTGTTCGGCAGAAGTAATAAGTATGTTGTTTGTTTTCCTGTGTTCCTTTTTACAGGCCGATTAATTTTCGACTTCTTTTCTACTGCCACAAGACAGGCAATGATTTCATTTAGACGAAATGCCACAATTATTAAAAAGGTTTATGTACCTAAATATATGTATCCGCTTTCGTCGATACTTTCCACCTTTGTAACCTTTGCAATATCTATTCTTTGCTATATATGCGTTTGGATATTCTTTAAGCTGACCGGAGTTTCGGGCGGTGCAAATCTTACGATAACCTGGAGAATATTACTTGTGTTTATACCAATGCTTTATGTGTTGATATTCTCCGTGGGTGTGGGATTGATTCTTGCAGTGCTTAATGTGTTCTTCCGTGATATAGAGTATATCTGGGATGTTCTTACTAAGCTTCTGTTTTATATGGTCCCTGTTGTATATCCGCTTCAGAGAATTACAACAAAATGGGTTATTTTCATAATTAAGATAAATCCGCTGTATACGATGATTGAATTGTTTAGGCAATGCGTATTGTACGGCGATTTGGTATCTGCACCGGTGCTTAGCTGGAAGCTGCTTTTGTATGCTGCGGTTACTTCTATTGCAACCTTAGCTTTCGGCATTTGGATATTTACTAAATATTCCGATAAAATTGTATATCATCTGTAACAGATTATATGTAAAGCTCCCTGCCAAACGGCAGGGAGTTTTTATAGTTCGTTTTCTTCCTCGTATTCCTTAGAGTATTCGGTGTTTAAGACAGAGGGGATAGGTACGCCCATCTCTGTTTTGCTGTCGGGCTGAACGGTAGGGTTGTAGACGTTTTCGCAATATTTGCTTGTAAGCTTCGGGTTTAGTCGGTACTTCTTTTTATAGCTGTCCTTCATTTTTTTCACCCGTCATATTTTCTGCCGCTTGCCTTAAATCGTTAAGTGAGGTTAGTTTAACCCCCGACTCCACAAGCTCCTGCTGTATATTCATAGGCAGCGAGCTGAAATAAGCCTTCATTTCGTTTGTCATATCAAAATTTCCCATAATAAAAACACTTCCTTTTGTCAGTATTGTGTGCAGGAAGTGTTAAATTATACATTTTATTCGGTTTTTCCCATTATATCCATAATGTTTACGCTTTCGCCGTTGAGCGTTGCTTCTAAATGCAAATGGCTTTCATCGCCCGATTCGCACGGAACCTTGCCCAAAACGCCTACCTGATTGCCTATATCAACAAAATCGCCCTTTTTAAGCCCTGTTGAATTAAGACCGCAGTATTTAGCCACAAGGTTTCCTCCGTGGTCAATTTCGACGCATAAACCGTATTTGCCATCGGTATAGACCTCTCTCACAAGCCCGTCATTGATACAAACAACCTTGTCGCCCTCGCTGCCGGCAAAATCAACAGCTGTATGAGCCCTGTAATCGTTCATTGTTTTGTTGAAAACAAGCTCTTCGCTGTATCCCTTTACAACCGCCTCGCTGAGAGGATATTTGTAATAACTTTTGTAAGGGGTATTGTTGTCGCTTTGCGGCATAGATGTTGCAACGGTGGTTTGTTCAATTTCGCTTACACCCTGAGTGGTTTGCTCAGCCGTGGTTTGCTCAAGCGTTACTGCGTGCTGTACTTCCGCTGTTTCCAATATGGTGGTTGCTTCATTCACAGGGTTGTTATTATCCTTGTGTGTTGAGGAAAAATAAACTATTAATCCCAATGAAATTATGCAAAGACATACTACCGAAAACAGCGCTTTGATATTTTTGTTTTCTTTGTTTTTTGAATTTGATGCAGACATATTTAACACCTCGATTAAAGTATTAACCGAGGTGTGTCGATTTATTCATTTTCGTTTTTGATTGAATCGTCCAAAAGCTTCAGCGTCTCTCTTACACAGCCGATTGTGTCACCGCCTATGGTTTCAACGGAAATAAATGTTTTTTTGCCGGAATTAAGCTTTGCTCTGCCACGCATTTTTTCGTTAAGTGCAATCAGATATTCCGGTCTGACATCGTTGATAAAAAATCTTACCGAAATCCCGATTTGCCTTATCTCATAAATGCCAAGCTTTTGAGCAATGTTCCTGAGCAGAGCGATTTCCACAAGTCCGTATACGGGAGCAGGAGGAACGCCGAAACGGTCGGTCAGCTCGTCATATACATCGTTTGCCTGAGAATCGCTTCTGATGTTGGCAATCATTTTGTAAATATCCAGTCTTTGCGGTGTAGAGGAAATGTAGCTGTTAGGAATGCTTGCGTCAACAGGCAGGTCGATAAGGCATTCCTGCTCTTTTTCGTCAGGCACACTTTCGCCCTTTTCCTCGCTTACAGCCTGTTCTAAAAGCTTGATATACATATCGTATCCGACACTTTCCATATGACCGTGCTGTTTGTTTCCGAGTAGTGAGCCTGCACCTCTGATTTCCAAATCACGCATAGCTATTTTGAAGCCCGAACCAAATTCCGTATACTCTCTGATAGCCTCAAGACGCTTTTGTGCAATGTCTGTAAGCTCCTTGCCTCCCGCAAAGGTGAAGTATGCATACGCTCTTCTGCTGCTTCTGCCCACTCTGCCACGGATTTGGTGAAGCTGTGCAAGTCCAAGCCTGTCGGCGTTTTCAATAATTAAGGTGTTTACATTTGGTACATCTATACCGGTTTCGATAATGGTTGTGCAAACTAAAATATCTATCTCCGCATTAAGAAGCTTTTGCCACACATCTGATAACTGCTCCTCTGTCATTTGACCGTGAGCAACACCTACCGTGGCATCGGGGATAGCTTTTTTTATTTGCATTGCTATGTGGTCTATGTTGTTAATGTCGTTGTGCAAATAGTAGCATTGACCGCCTCTTGAAAGCTCCTTTTCCATTGCTTCAAGCAGTATGCCGAAGTCGTATTCCAAAACATAGGTTTGTACGGGCTTTCTGTCTCCGGGAGCTTCCTCGAGCAGGCTCATATCCCTTATTCCACTCATTGACATATTAAGCGTTCTCGGGATAGGCGTTGCCGAAAGGGTAAGCACATCAACCTTTGGAAATCTTTCCTTGATTTTTTCTTTTTGTGCCACTCCGAAGCGTTGCTCCTCGTCTACTATGAGCAGTCCTAAATCGTTGAATTTAATATCTGAGCCGAAAATTCTGTGCGTGCCTACAAGCAGGTCAACCTTACCGAGTGCCAAATCTTTCAGCACTTCTTTCTGCTTTGTGGGTGAGACGAAACGGCTGAGCATTTCTATTCGTACGGGGAATGCCTCCATTCTGCTTTTTGCCGTTCTGAAATGTTGCATTGCCAAAACGGTCGTCGGAACGAGTATCGCACATTGCTTTCCGTCTCCGATGCACTTGAATGCGGCTCTGAGTGCAACCTCGGTTTTGCCGAAGCCTACATCACCGCACAGCAGTCTGTCCATTGGTGCCGTTCTCTCCATATCGCCCTTTATCTCGTCAATGGAACGAAGCTGGTCTTCGGTTTCGTCGTAAGCAAATCTGAGTTCAAAATCTCTCTGCATATCCGTATCGGCAGAAAAAGCGTAACCCTTTGTATTTATACGCTTTGAGTAAAGTGCAATCAGTTCTTTTGCCATATCCTGAAGCGAAGCCTTAACCTTAGATTTTGCCTTGCTCCAGTCGCCGCTTCCCAGTCTGCTTACCTTTACTTTGCTGTCGTCCTTAGGACCTATATATTTTGATACAAGGTCAAGCTGTGTTACGGGGACATATAAGGTGTCGCCCTTTGCATAGCTTATTTTAATGTAATCCTTGCTCACATTGTCAAGGTCGAGTGCGTGTATGCCCTCGAATACACCTATACCGTGGATGTTGTGAACAATGTAATCTCCCACCACAAGTTCATCCAAAGAGTGAATTGCGTCTTTAGAACTGAAATGCTTGTGCTTTTTCTTGCCTTGATTTACCTTGCCGTAGGTTATGAGCGCAAATTTGCACGCACTTATCTGAAAGCCTGCACTCGTCGTGCCTGAAAGCACCGTGATAACGCCGTGCTGAAATTCGTCGGGCGGATTATCTAAGAATACCGCCTTGTAGCCCTGTTCGCTAAGGTCGTATGCAAGAGCCTTAGCCGAGCGTGAAGTACCTGCCATTATGCACACGGCATAATTTGTTTTAATGAGAGGGAACAGCTCCTCTTTTAGCTGACTGAGCGTACCACTCCACACATTAAAGGTTTGACACTTGAAGGTTGAAAGATGTCCGACGGGAGTGTCAAAGCTTCCTCTCGGAAACGAGTCGAGATATACGGCGTTTCGCTTTTCGTAAACGGAGCAAAGCTCGCTGAAATCAAGATTGAATTTGTCGATTCCCTTGCAGATTATGCTGTCCTCAAGCAACCATTTAATATCCTCGTGCATAAGTCGGTTTTGATTTTCGCATCTTTCCTTGCACTTTGAGCTTTCAAAAACAAAGAGCAGGTCGGAATCATAATCAAAAAGTCCGTTGTTATCGTATGCAAGCGGGAGGTATTTGTCGTTACATCTCAGCGCAAGCCCTTGTTTTAACCTGTCCGAATCGGCGTAAAGTTTTTCTCGTGCCTTAATTGCCTTGCCCTTTAGAGAGGCAGCAAGGGCGTCGATACGCCTTGCCTGTTCTGCCATTGAGGGGAAAAGTACCTCTCCGGCAGGAATTATGTCTATGCTGTCCACCATATCGTTTCGCCTTTGGGTTGATATGTCGAACTTTGCAATAGAATCAACCGTGTCGCCCCATAACTCGATTCTTACCGGGTCGTCGGCACCGGGAGGGAATATGTCTATTAAACCGCCTCTGATACTGAATTGGCTCGTCGAGTCAACCTGGTCAAACCTTGTGTAGCCAGCCTTTATAAGTTTTAATATGATGTCGTCAACATCAATTTCTTCTCCCGAATGAATGGTAAATGAGCTTTCGATAAGCTTTGCGGGCGGCATTGTAAACTGACAGGCAGCAGCAATAGAGGCGACTATTATATCATAGTCACCCTTTATCATTTTATACAGAACACCGAGCCTGATATGCTCAAATTCTCTGCTTATACCCTCAACATCAAGAAATGTAAATTCTCTCCTCGGATACATCAACGCTCTGCTTCCCAATGCGTTCAAATCCTCGCACGCTTTGATAGCGGTTGCCTCGTCGGGGACTAAAATTACAGCCTTTTTATTGAGCTTTTGACACAGCGCGTGAGCCGTGTGAAGCTTGTTAATATCTGCCAGACCGATTGCTCCGACACATTTTGACGCACTTTCTGCGGCATTTGCAAGAGATATGAACTCTGCGTCTCTGTCAAGAATTTTTGAAAAACAATTCATATCATCACTTGCCTAACTGTTGTATTTATTCATAGCCTCGTCGATTTTGCCGTCAACCATAAGCTTGACTGCCTCAACGCTGCTTTTGAGTGCCTCGGAAAGCTCCTCGCTTTTTTCCTTTGGAAATTCGCCAAGCACCCAAGAAGCAAGGTCATAGCTCGGATTCGGCTTTTTGTCTACTCCGATTTTAACCCTTGGAAATTCTTCGCTGCCGAGACAGGAAATAATGCTTTTAATTCCGTTGTGTCCGCCTGCGCTGCCCTTGCGTCTGATTCGTGTTTTTCCTATATCAAGGCTGATGTCGTCATACAATATTATGATGTTTTCGTTCGGAATATTATAATACTGCGCTGCTTCCAAAACAGCCTCTCCGCTTAAATTCATCATCGTTTGAGGCTTCATAATAAGGCAACGCACCGAGCCTATCATTTCATCTGCAATCAAAGCGTGAAATTTCGACTTCTTTATCTCGAAGCCTTCCTCCCGTGCAAGCAGGTCAACCGCCTTGAAGCCTGCATTGTGTCGGGTGTTTTCGTATCGTGAACCGGGGTTTCCGAGTCCGGCTATAATATATTGTATCTTACCTCGTCTGAGATTAAACATCGTCATTCCTCCTCTTGAGCCTGCTCTCTTTCGGTTATCCTTACCTTTGATGCTCGTCTGCCGTCTGTTTCTATTACCTCTAAATGCAATTTGTCATAATCAAAGCAGTCGTTCACCTCGGGGATTTTGTCTGTGTTTTCCATAACCCAGCCGTTTACCGTTGTAACCTCTGTTTCGTTGTCGCTTATATTAAAGAATTTGAAAAGGTCGTCAAGGCTCATCATTCCGTCAACGATGAATGTATGCTCGTCGATTTTTTCAATATCAACCTCAACCTCGTCGTGTTCGTCCCAAATTTCGCCGACAAGCTCCTCTATGATGTCCTCGAGCGTTACGATACCCTCTGTTCCGCCAAACTCGTCGATTACAACTGCAAGATGAGTTTTGTTCTTTTGCAAAATACCGAGAAGCTTGCTGATTTTCGTATCGGGACTTACGGTTAAAACGGGCTTGATAATTGTTCTCAGCGATTTTAAGCCACGACCTCGTATATCTTCAAAATCACGGTGGTGAATAATGCCCACAATGTCGTCTATGTCCTCGATGTATACAGGCAGTCTGCTGTATCCCGAGCTTTTGAAAACCTTTTCTATGTCGCTGAGCTTTGCGTATTTGCTGACAGCTTTTACATCAATTCTCGGGGTTAAAATATCACCTGCATAAAGGTCGTTAAATTCTATTGACGAACGGATAAGACGGCTTTCGTTTTCGTCGATTTCACCGCCCGTGTGTGCCTCGTCAACATAAGTTTTCAGCTCTTCCTCGGTTACGGTGTCCTTGCTTGCAAATCCGAAAATCTTACTGAGCAGAAGCTTCCAGCCCCTGAACATAATGTTGAGAGGGTAGAAAATGAGTACAAATGCCCTTAAAATCGGAGAAATAAGCACAGCATAGGATTCTGCCAATTCCTTTGCTATTGTTTTAGGAGTGATTTCGCCGAAAATCAGCACAACAACGGTCATTACAACTGTGCTGACGGTTGCTCCCAAATCGCTGTTGTCGCCGAGCAAGCCCGTGAAAAACAGCGTTGCAATGGAGGTTGATGCGATATTTACTATATTATTTCCTATAAGTATGGTGGAAAGCACCATATCATAGTCGTCACTGAGTTTAAGCGTACGCTGAATTTTTTTACTGTTTTTCTCATTTTCCGACGCCTTTAGTCTTACCTTGTTGAGCGATGAAAATGCAGTTTCTGCCGATGAAAAAAATGCAGACATTAAAACAAGTATCACCATTACAATTAATAAAGATGTGTTCATTTAATAACCATAGCCTTTCGCGCGTTTTTTATGCCGTCTTAATAATGCCTTAAAGGGCATATCGCTGTGATATGCCCCTCTTTAATTTGTTGATAAAGATTACTCTGCTTTTTCAAACTCATTGAATTCTCTTTCTGAGTCATCCTTTTCATAGTTATACATATTTTCGTCTTTAACATGCTTTGCAATGTATTCGTTTCTGTCAAACAACTCGTCAGCCTTAACTTTCCAAGCCTTAGCTGCATTTATAGTCTTGTCAAACAGCTCGTTTGCAGACTCGGGATGCTGCATCTCTGTTGAGTAAGCGCCTGTCTCGGCAACCATCTTGCTGATAGCGCCCGGGTTATCAAGTACCGGACAAGGACGAAGCATATTGTTTGAGAACGGCTGATTTTTCTTATATGCCATAAACAAAGGACTCTGCAATGCGTCAAGCACCGAGCATTCCTTAATGTTTACATTTGAATAGTGAACGAATGCACAAGGCTCGCAGTCACCGTTTGAATTAATGTGGAAATAGTGTCTGCCGCCTGCGATACAGCCCTGAACATACTCGCCGTCGTTCCAGAAATCAAGTGCAAATATCGACTTTGTTTTTCTCCACTCGTGCATTTTCTTATACATCAATGCTCTCTGCTCAGGAGAAACCATAAGGTCTGTAACCGCACCGTTTCCGGTTGGCATATATGTAAAGAACCAAGCGAATTTTACGCCCTGCTCAATGAGCCAATCCATATATTCGTCAGATGCCAATACATCTGTGTTCTTGCTTGTGTAGCAAAGTGAAGCACCGAACGGAACGCCTCTGTCCTTGAGACGCTTCATTGCGGCGGTGCATCTCTTGAATGTACCCTCGCCACGACGGAAATCGTTTTCCTCCTCGTAGCCCTCGATAGAAAATGCAGGATAGAAGTTTCCTACCTCTCTGATTTCGTCGGCGAAGCTGTCGTCGATAAGTGTACCGTTTGTAAAGCTGAGGAATGCGCAGTCCGGATTTTCACGGCAAAGACGCATAAGGTCAGCTCTTCTCATTGTCGGCTCACCGCCTGTGTAAAGGTACATATAAGTACCCAGCTCCTTGCCCTGACGAATGATTCTTGCCAAATCGTCATATGAAAGCGAGCTTGTGTGACCGTACTCTGCTGCCCAACAGCCTTTACATTTAAGGTTGCAGGCTGCTGTCGGGTCCATAAGAATAGCCCAAGGCACATTACATCCGTATTTTTCGATAGCTGCCATACGCTTTGTGTAGCTGTTGATGGCAACGTTCATAAGCGGTGGAATAAGCTTGTTTACAACATGCTCATCTGTATTGCAGATTATGTCCTTAGCGAACTTCATCCAGTTGTTATTAGGGTCGTCCATAACCTTATGCAAGCCTGCATAGGTGGAACGGTTTACTCTTTTTACATCAGCCTTTTCCACAAGGTTCAGAATTTTTGGCGCATTTCGGTCGAAATCCTTTCTTGCGTATTTTACTGCGTGTTTAACGGCAAAGTTTATTGCCGACTCCTTAAAAGACATATTTCTACCTCTCATTGTGCCGAACTCAATTTTATACTTTTATCGGCACTCATAAAATATAATACTAAAAAATAGATTTGTCAAGCCGAGTTTATTTTAAGGCTTGCTTGATTATCCGACTAAAATCTAAGCTGAAATTTAAGTCTGTATGTTTTGTCGCACTTGTTTTTGTACTTCTCGTTGCAATGTGCGCCCCAGCTGTCGTATCCTCCGACGCCCTGCTGTCTTGCAATGATTCTTACAACGGTTTTGTCGTATTCCGGTAAATCCTTTTGATGCCAAGTGTTTTCGACTTCCTTAGGAAGATAATGCGAAACATTTAATTCACAAACCGGCTCGGCTACTATTCCGAATGATTTTTTGTCGCCGATAATGGTTGCATATCTTACACCTGTACGGTTTGCACATTCCTGAGGCTTTAGGTAGTTTACCCACATATCGCTTACGGTAGTTGTGTAAAGTCCTAATTTGCTTGCATTTGCACGGTCAATGTAGTTTTCCTCAGGTCCGTTGCCGAGATATGTTACCGATTCAAAATCTTTTGGAAGCTCAAACAAAACGCTGACCTCGGGAATTTCGGGGAGCGAGTCGCTCGGCTTAAATTCAAGGCTGACTTCCATTCCGTTTGAGGTGATTGTATATACGATAATTGCCTTTGATACAGGCTGAGTGCAAACCTCTGCACTGCTTACTACAACAATTTTCTTTCCGCCGTCAAGGATTTGATAGTTTTCAATTCGCCATTTGGTGTTGTTGAAAATGCCCGGTGTATCTCCCGCATCTCTCCAGCAACCCAGACGGCTTCCTGCTCGTGAGCCTCTGTCGTTGTCGGTAAGCGCACGCCAGAAATTCAGCCTCATAGGTGCATTCAACAGTTCCTCGCCGTTTACCTTTATTGAGCAAAGCTGATTTCTTTCTCTTTTCTCAAATCTGATGTTAAGGTCGTCGCCGATTATTCTAAGCGTGCCGTAAGTGTCAGACACGAGAAGCTCCTCACCGCCCTCAAGTTCATCGTATGTGTTTGCAAATTCGTTTATTACAAATTGCTCCTCTGCCACGATGTGACCTGCCTTACAGTATGCCGTATCCTCTTTTTCTCTAAGCTCAAGATTGAGATAGTATTCGGTGGAGGATGCCTTTGTAAGCTCTAAGTTTATTGTGGTCTTTTCAAACGGCTCAAGGTCGATATGGATAATTCCGTCTGCAAAAATACCCTTGTCGCTTGACTGCGACCAATATAAGTCGTAGCGGTTGAGATTTGTAAAGAGGAATTTGTTTTTAATCTCGATTATTCCTCTTTCTGCGTCAATGGCATTGAAATCCGCATTTTGGTAAAGTTTCTTGATTTCGCACAGCTTAGGAGTAACGCTTCTGTCGCCGAACAAAAGACCGTTTCCACAGAAGTGACCGTCGTTTGGCTCGTCATTGAAAACTCCGCCGTATGCAAGATATTCGTTTCCGTTTTCATCGGTTGTCAAAATGCTCTGGTCAACCCAATCCCAAACAAAACCGCCCTGTAAGCAAAGATATTTGTCCCAAAGCTTTGTGTATTCGTCGGTTGAACCGCACGAGTTGCCCATTGCATGAGTAAATTCGCACAGAATGTACGGTCTGCCGTCTCTGCCTGTTGATGCGTATTCTTCACATTCCCAAGGCTTGGCATACATTTTGCTTTGAACATCCGATAGGGTGGACTCGTCAGGCGCTCTGTCACATTCAAAATGAACAAACCTTGACTTGTCGTTTTCTTTCAGCCAATTATACATTTTCTTAGGAGTTTCACCGCCGAGCGATTCGTTACCGAGGCTCCAGCATACAACGCAGGAATAGTTTTTGTCACGCTGATACAGCGCCTTGATTCTCTGCATACAAGCCTTTTCCCATTCGGGGCGGGAGCCGGGAAGCTGAGGACAGCCGATAATGGTTGACCAGCCTGTTCCGTGCGTCTCCATATTGTTTTCGTCGATTACATAAAGTCCGTACTCGTCGCAAAGCTCATACCAGCGAGGAGTGTTTGGATAGTGCGAAGTGCGGACGGCATTGATGTTGTTCTTTTTCATCAACTCAATGTCTGTTCTCATAACTTCTTCTGTTATATATCTGCCCGTGTGACAGTCAAATTCGTGCCTGTTAGTACCTTTGAAAACAACTCGTCTGCCGTTTATTCTGATTATTCCGTCACGGATTTCAACGGTTCTGAAGCCCACCTTGTGAGAAATGTATTCGATAGGTGTGCCGTTGTTTTTTAATGTGAGGACAACGGTGTAGAGATACGGTGTTTCCGAACTCCAAGGCTTAATGTCGGTCACGATAGCCTTCATCTTTGTTATGTGGTCCTCGTTTGCGTATTGGCTGTCAAGCGCAACAATGTCGCCGCTGCCGTCAATTACGCTCATATCAAGGCTCAGACCCTCGTATGCACCGTTCGTTTTTACGGTAACATTGATGTATCCGTCGTGAAGCTGTGAGTCGGGTTCTGCGTGGATTTCAAAATCACGAATGTATTCTCTTTCGGTTGTGTAGATGTAAACATCACGGAATATACCGCCGAGCCTCCACATATCCTGACATTCAAGCCAGCTTCCCGTACACCAGCGATATACCTCAACTCCGATTACATTTGAGCCGTTGCGGAGATAGCGGCTGATGTCAAATTCGGCTCTGTTAAAGGTTGATTCGCTGTAACCCACTCTCTCACCGTTTATGTAAAGATAGAATGCGGATTCAACACCCTCAAAGCAGAGAACAACTCTTTTTGAAAGTGTAGCTTCATTAATCTTGATTTTTTTGATATAACAGCCTACGGGATTGTGCTTTACGGGAGCGTTCGGAGGTGTGATGTCCTCGCTGCCCTCCCACGGATAGCGAACATTGCAGTATTGTGGTTGGTCATAGCCCTGCATTTGCCATGAACAGGGAACATTTACCGTGTCCCAATTATGACTGTCATAGTTCGGGTCTGCAAAGTCGGTCGGTTTGTAGGCATAATTTTTGTATAGCTTAAACTTCCATTTGCCGTTTAACAGCTTGCACTTTGACGAGGCATATCTGTCTGCCGTCTTTGCCTCCTCAAAATTTTCATATGGCATAAGCGTGGAATGCTCCGGCAGTTTGTTTACTCCCACAATTTCGGGATTTGATTGCCATTCCGTATAGCCGTCAATGAAATTTCTTTCCATATATTGTTCTCCGTCTCAGTTTGTTTGTTTTCGGATAAATTAAATTCTGTGAATTTTGCCCTCTTGGTAGCCCTCTCTCTTAATGCATACCCATACAGAGCGAATCATTATTTTTATATCAAGACCTATGCTCCAATTATCGCAATATTCTTTATCGAGCTTCATCTTTTTAAGCAGCGAAATGTCGTCTCTGCCGTTAATCTGCGCCCAGCCGGTTAATCCCGGTCTGAATCTGTATACACCGTTTTCAAGTCTCAGTCTGTGCGCTCTGAGTTCGCTTGAAATAAGCGGTCGAGGACCGACAAAACTCATATCTCCCTTTAGTATGTTCCAAAGCTGAGGAAGCTCGTCAATGCTTGTCTTACGCATAAACGCGCCGAATTTTGTTATATATTGTTCGGGATTTTCCAAGTCGCCCGTTGCACAGTTGGGAGCGTTGTTTTTCATAGTTTGAAACTTGTAGATTCTAAACGGTTCTCCTCGTCTGCCTCTGCGTTCGTGACTGAAAAAGATTTTGCAGTCGGGGGTAAAAAAGTTGATTGCGATAATTACCAAAAACAGGGGTGAGAGTATTATCAGCGAGAAAAATGACACCACTATGTCAAACAATCGCTTCCATTTCGTCGCTCCGAAATAGGTGTGTAAAAAATTCTTCATTTATCCATTCTCTCGGCAAAAAATACAGTGCCGAAACTCTTTCATCATTTTTGTAAAAAACACAAGTTTATGTGCCGTTTGGTCGCATTGACCCAATATATAGACTAACTGACTTTACAGATTATATCATATTGTGTAAAAAAAAGCAATCTTTATTATTTTGGGAAAAAATTTACTTTTTTATGCTATACATTTGGAGGGTTGTGTGTTAAAATAATCGGCGAGGTGATAAATATGAAGAAATTTGTTAAGGTGGCAGCTTGCGTTATTTTGAGCGTTATTATGGCGCTTTCGTTTGCCTCCTGCTCAAGTACAAAAATGACGGAAAAAAATGTGATTGAAACCGTTTCCGCTGTCGAAACCGCACTCAAGGAATTTGATACGGAAGCACTTAATCGTTATGTTTCGTCAACTACCCTTGATTATATCGTTAAGCTTTCGGCTTCACACGAGCAATTTGCGAAGCTTGGTAAAGCAATGTTTGCTGATTTGGAGCTTGAGGTTAAGAGCGTAGATACCGAAAATCAAACGGTTACAATATCTGTTTCAAACAAAAAGCTTAATGAAATTGCAAGCATTTTTACCGAGGGACTGAAATCTAATTACAGCAACACGGAGCTTCTCAGAAAGCTTAATGACGACTCGTTTCTTAATAATTCGTTGAATGTTTTGCTTGAGGGAATTAAGAACAGCAAAACTCCTGTGCAGGCAGAAATTACCGTTAAGGTGGAAAAAGGAAAGAAAAATCTTGTTTTAGCCCTTGACGAGACGGCTGAGGACGCTGTTTCCGGCGGTGCTTTGGGCGCAATCAAAAAAATATATTCATAGCGTGAAAAGCGTGCCGATGTCGCATTTTAGGTTGTAATCTATATTTAATATATAATTGACAACGGGACGCTTTTATGTTATTATGCTAAAGTATGTGAATGAAAATTCAAAAATTCCTATTTTGAGGTGAAATGAATGGCTAACAAATTCGTAACAGCTATTTTCGGAGATTATTCTAAAAAAGAGGTAAAGAAGCTCCGCAAAACAGTTGACAAAATTCTGGAGCTTGAGTCTAAGTATCAGGATATGGACGACAAGGAGCTTGCAGCTCAAACTCCTGTCCTTAAAGAAAGACTTGCAAACGGAGAAACTCTTGATGACATTCTTCCGGATGCCTTTGCTGTATGCCGTGAGGCAAGCTGGCGTGTTCTCGGAATGAAGCACTTTGAGGTACAGCTTATCGGCGGTATCGTTCTTCATCAGGGCAGAATTGCAGAAATGAAAACCGGTGAGGGTAAAACTCTTGTTGCTACTCTCCCTGCTTATCTTAATGCGCTTTCAGGCGAGGGCGTGCATATCGTTACAGTAAACGATTACCTTGCAAAGCGTGACTCCGAGTGGATGGGTAAGATTTACCGTTTCCTCGGCTTGAGCGTCGGACTTATCGTTCACGAAAAGAGCGATGCCGAGCGTCAGGAAGCTTATAACGCAGACATTACTTACGGTACTAATAACGAGATGGGCTTTGACTATCTTCGTGATAATATGGTTCAGTACAAAGAGCGTAAGGTACAGAGAGGTCACTCATTCGCTATCGTCGATGAGGTTGACTCAATTCTTATTGATGAGGCTCGTACTCCTCTTATCATCAGCGGTAAGGGCGACCAGTCAACAGACCTTTATCGTCAGGCTGACGCATTTGCAAAGACACTTTCAATGACAAAGGTTGCTAAAACCGACGATAAGCAGGACACCGAGGAAAATTACGACGGCGACTATGTTGTTGACGAAAAGGCTAAGACGGCTACTCTCCTCAAGAGTGGTGTTGAAAAGGCTGAGAAGTTCTTTAAGGTTGAAAACCTTATGGATATTGATAATACAACTCTCCGTCACCATATCGACCAGGCTATCAAGGCTCACGGTGTAATGACCAGAGATGTAGACTATGTTGTTAAAGACGGTCAGGTTAAGATTGTTGATGAGTTTACAGGTCGTATTATGGAGGGCCGTAGATATAACGAGGGTCTCCACCAGGCACTTGAAGCTAAGGAAGGCGTAAAGGTTGAGCATGAGAGCAAGACTCTTGCAACCATTACATTCCAGAATTACTTCCGTCTTTATAAGAAGCTTTCGGGTATGACAGGTACTGCTGCTACCGAGGCTAACGAATTTGACGAAATCTATAAGCTTGATGTTGTAGAAATTCCTACAAATAAGCCACTCATTCGTGAGGATAAGCCGGATGTTATTTTCCAGACAGAGGTTGGCAAGTACCATAATGTTATTAAGCAGATTAAGGAATGTCACGAAAAGGGACAGCCTGTGCTTGTAGGTACTATCAGCATCGAAAAGTCGGAGCATCTTTCACACCTCCTCAAAAAAGAGGGAATTGAACATAAGGTTCTTAACGCTAAGAATCACGAAAAGGAAGCAGAAATCGTTGCTCAGGCAGGTAAGTTCGGAGCAGTTACCATTGCTACCAATATGGCAGGCCGTGGTACAGATATTATGCTTGGCGGTAACGCAGAGTTTCTTGCAAAGGCTCAGATGAAGAAGATGAAGTTCACAAATGAGCAGATTGCAGAGGCAACAGGCTTCGGTGATACCGATGACGAGGAAATCCTCAAGGCTCGTAAGACATTTATTGAGCTTGAGGCTAAGTATAAGGAAGAAATCAAAGACGAGGCTGAAAAGGTAAGAAAAGCAGGCGGTTTGTTCATTCTCGGTACAGAGCGTCACGACGCACGCCGTATTGATAATCAGCTCAGAGGTCGTTCGGGTCGTCAGGGTGATCCGGGTGCAAGCCAGTTCTTCCTTTCACTTGAGGACGATTTGATGCGTCTCTTCGGCGGCGATAAGATGCAGAAGATGATGAGCAGACTTACCGTTGACGAGGATATGCCTATTGAGTCAAGACTTATTTCTAAGACTATCGAATCCTCACAGCAAAAGGTTGAGGGTAAGAACTTCGGTATTCGTAAGAATACCTTGCAGTACGACGATGTTATGAACCGTCAGAGAGAGCTTATTTATAAGCAGCGTGACCAGGTTCTTGACGGACTTGACCTCACCGAAACCATTAACAAGATGCTCGATACAAACATCGAGGAAACTGTTACAAATTACTTTACAGGCGAGTCAAAGAGCGATTGGAATATCGACGGTCTTCGTGAGAAGTACAAGAGCTGGCTCATTGCCGATGACGACGACTTTAAGGATGTTGACAGCCTTACTGTTGCAGATACTATTGAGCTTCTTCAGTCAAGAGGCCATAAGAGATTAGAAGAGAAGGAAAAGGTTCTCGGCGACGAATTCTTCCAGGAATTTGAGAGAATGGTACTTCTCAGAAATGTTGATACTCATTGGATGGATCACATCGACGCTATGGAGGATCTCAAGAAGGGTATTCACCTTCGTTCTTACGCTCAGCGTGACCCGGTTGTTGCTTTCCGTGTTGAGTCATACGATATGTTTGACGAGATGACCTCTGAAATCAGAGAGGATACAGCTAAAATGATGCTCACACTTATGCCTGTTCATAAGTCTGATGTTCAGCGTAAGGCTGTTGCTCATGTTACATCAACCTCTGATGAAAAGAACGAGAATGTTAAGGCTGTTACAATCCGTAAGGAAAAGAAGATTGGCCCTAACGATCCGTGTCCGTGCGGAAGCGGCTTGAAGTACAAGAAGTGCTGCGGTTCTCCTGCTAAGCTTGCTGCCGATGCTCTCAAAGCTGAGGAGGAGCATAAGAAGGAAAAGAAGCGCATTAAGCCTAAGAAATAATTAAATACCGCAAAGCCTTGCAGTTTGTCCGACTGTAAGGCTTTTTTTTCGTGCTTGGTTTTGTATTGCGGTTGATTTCTTTGTATTGCGTGGGGTGCGTATTATATATGTATATAATATATAGTGATTGGTAAGGGCGTCGGTTACTTTTTATATTTGTTTTGACAGGGTGAATTTTGCCTTGTCTTTTTATTTTGTGCATAGAGGGTTAAAATTTGCATAAAACGCTACATTTTTGTGTATAATTATACTGTCAATTTTAACAAATATGCATCAAATTAGCATAATTATGCAAAAAGCTCTTGATTTTTGCAAAGGGAGGATGTATAATTTTCCCATAAGCAACAGACACGCATTGTGATTGCTTAATCAAAGGATAATTCTTTTGTCTATACTTGGAGGTAATATTATGAAAAAAGATAAGAAGGACATTAAAAAGGTTGTACTTGCTTATTCGGGCGGACTTGACACCTCGATTATTATTCCGTGGCTCAAGGAAAACTATAATAATTGCGAGGTAATTGCGGTATCGGGCGATGTTGGACAAGGCACAGAGCTTGACGGTCTTGAGGAAAAAGCGATTAAGACGGGTGCATCAAAGCTTTATATTCTCGATTTGAAAAAGGATTATATCGAGAACTACATTTGGCCGTGCCTGAAAGCAGGCGCTGAGTATGAGGAATATTTACTCGGCACATCGCACGCTCGTCCGTGCATTGCAAAGGGACTTGCAAGCATTGCAAAGAAAGAGGGTGCAGATGCTATTTGTCACGGCTGTACGGGCAAGGGCAACGACCAAGTTCGTTTTGAGCTTTCCCTCAAAGCGTTAGCACCCGATATGGAAATTATTGCTCCGTGGCGTGAGTGGGATATTAAGTCCCGTGATGAGGAAATTGATTATGCCGAGGCGCATAATATTCCGCTTAAAATTGACCGTGAAACAAATTATTCTAAGGATAAAAATGTTTGGCATTTGTCACACGAGGGACTTGACCTTGAAGACCCTGCAAACGAGCCTTTGTATAATAAGGACGGATTTTTGGAACTTGGAGTTTCTCCCGAGAATGCACCAAACGAGCCTACATATGTAACTATCCATTTTGAAAAGGGTGTTCCGACGGCGGTTGACGGCAAGGAGCTTGACGCACTCGCACTTGTTGAAAAGCTTAATGCTTTGGGCGGTGCTAACGGTATCGGACTTCTTGATATAGTTGAAAATCGTCTTGTCGGTATGAAATCCCGTGGAGTATACGAAACACCGGGCGGTGCAATTCTTTATAAAGCGCACGAGCTTCTTGAAATGATTACTCTTGACCGTGATACATCTCATTATAAAAAGCTTGTTGCCGAAAAATACGGCGAGCTTGTTTATGACGGCAAGTGGTTTACACCGCTTCGTGAGGCACTTTCTGCATTTGTAGACAGCACACAGCAGACTGTTACTGGCGATGTTAAGCTGAAACTTTATAAAGGCAATATTATTAATGCGGGCGTAACCTCACCTTACACCCTTTATGATGAAAATGTTGCGTCATTCGGTGATGACGGGGGTGCTTATGACCAGACGGACGCAAGCGGATTTATTAATCTTTTCGGGCTTCCTATTAAGGTTAAGGCATTGCTCAACAGCGAGAGAAATAAATAATCAGCAGACAGGAGTAGAAAAATGCAGCTTTGGCAGGGAAGATTTCAAAAGGCATTAGACCAAAAAACCAACGACTTTAATTCGTCGATAGCCTTTGACAGCATAATGTATAAAGAGGATATAGACGGCAGTATTGCACACGCAACTATGCTTTGCACTCAGGGTATAATTTCCCCCGACGACCTGACAAAAATCGTTGACGGATTAAAAACAATTAAATCGGAAATCGAAAACGGCATTTTGCAGATTGACCCCGATTCGGAGGATATACATACCTTTGTTGAGGGCGAACTTACAAACCGTATCGGCTCTGCGGGCAAAAGACTTCATACGGCACGCAGCAGAAATGACCAGGTTGCGCTTGATGTAAGAATGTATCTTCGCCACGAATGTGACAGCGTTTATGCTTTGGTTACGGATTTGATAGATGTGATTTGCCAAAAGGCAGAAAAATATTCGTCTGCCGTTATGCCGGGTTATACGCATATGCAAAGAGCGCAGCCGATAACTTTCGGGCATCATCTTTTGGCATATGCCGAAATGCTGCTTCGTGACCGTCAGCGTATAACAGACGCAAAGGCGAGAATGAATTATTGCCCTCTTGGCTGTTGCGCTCTTGCAGGCACAACCTATAATATCGACAGGGTTATGACCTCCGATTTGCTCAGCTTTACTGCTCCGATGCTTAATTCGCTCGACGGTGTGTCTGACAGAGATTTTTGTATGGAACTTGCGTCGGCATTGTCTATACTTATGGTTCATCTTTCGCGATTCAGCGAGGAAATAATTCTTTGGTGTTCGTGGGAATTTAAGTTTGTCGAGCTTGATGATGCGTTTTCTACCGGCTCGTCGATAATGCCTCAAAAGAAAAATCCCGATATAACGGAGCTTATTCGTGGAAAGGCGGGTCGTGTTTTCGGAGATTTGACAACATTGCTCACAATGATGAAGGGTCTGCCTCTTGCTTATAATAAGGATATGCAGGAGGATAAGGAGGCAATATTCGATGCCTTTGATACTGTTAAAATTTGCCTTACCACATTTATTCCTATGCTCGAAACAATGACGGCATTGCCTGAAAATATGCGTAAGGCGGCAGCGGGCGGATTTATTAATGCAACCGATTGTGCCGATTATCTTGTTGGCAAGGGTTTGCCGTTTCGTGATGCATATAAGGCAACCGGTGAAATCGTTGCACTTTGTATCAAAAAAGGAAAAACGCTCGAAACGCTTGAATTGAATGAATATAAGGCAGTTTGCGATTTGTTTGACGACGGCGTTTACGATGCAATCAATCTTGATAAGTGTGTCAACTCAAGAACTTCTCTCGGCGGTCCGTCACCGCAGAATGTGATTGAGCAGGTGAAAAGAATAAAGGGACTGTTAAAGGAATAGAAGATGACAAGGGTATTTATAGATGGCAGTCAAGGCACTACGGGACTTAAAATATTTGACCGCCTTAAAAAACGAAATGATATAGAGCTTGTGACGCTCTCCGAAGAGCTTAGAAAAGATTCGCAGGCAAGAAAAAACGCTATTTGCACTTCGGATATTGCATTTCTCTGCTTGCCCGACAATGCGGCAGTCGAGGCGGCAGAGCTTGCAGGGGATTGCGATACGGTTATAATTGATACTTCAACGGCACACAGAACAAGCGATGGCTGGTGTTACGGGTTTCCCGAGGTATTTGGCGACGGCTTTCAGGCTGTTTCTTCGTCAAAGCGTATTGCCTCGCCGGGGTGCTATGCAAGCGGATTTATAGCGTTGGTGAAGCCTCTGATTGATAACGGTATTATTTCTTCCGATTGCAAATTGTATTGCCACGCGCTTTCGGGTTACAGCGGAGCAGGCAAAAAGGGAATAGCTCTTTATGAAAGCGAAGAAAAACCCGCCGAGCTTAATTCGCCAAGAGAGTATGCCTTGACGCAGGAGCATAAACACTTAAAGGAAATGCAAAAAATTTCGGGACTTACGCTTGCACCTATGTTCAGCCCCTACATTTGTGATTATTACAGCGGAATGCTGGTTACCGTACCGATATTTGCTTCTGAGTTGAAAAACGGAAACACCGTTGAGGATATTAAAAAGCTTTATCGCTCGATATATAATTCGCCGATAGTCAGCTACAAAGAGACGATAGACGATAACGGATTTGTCGCTTCAAATGCAAAGTCGGGACTTGACAGTATGGATATTACCGTGGCAGGAAACTCGGACAGAATACTTCTTATGGCACTCTATGACAATCTCGGCAAGGGAGCTTCGGGTGCAGCGCTCGAATGTATGAATGTTGTTATGGGCTTGCCGTGCGAATACGGCTTAGATTTATAAACGAAAGGTAATAAATATGGATATTAAATTCACAGACGGCGGTGTTGCTGCACCGAACGGCTTTACCGCAAACGGAATACATTGCGGTATTCGCAAAAACAAGGACAAAAAAGACCTTGCACTTATTTTTTGCGAAAAGGAATGTGACGCAGCTGCGGTTTATACACAAAATCTTGTTTGCGGAGCGCCTATAACCGTCACACGAAAAAACATTGGTAACGGTAAAGCGCAGGCGGTTATTTGCAATAGCGGAATTGCAAATACCTGTAATGCCGACGGTGTAGAAAAAGCAGAGGAAATGTGCAGAATTACTGCCGATACGCTCGGTGTTTCGCAAAGCGATGTGATAGTGGCTTCTACCGGAGTTATCGGTCAGGTGCTTGATTTGACATATGTTAAAAAGGGTATGCAGTCTCTTGCATCGGGACTTAGCAAGGACGGCTCGGATTCGGCTGCAAATGCAATTATGACAACCGATACTGTAAAAAAAGAGTTTGCCTGCAAATTTAACCTTGGCGGTAAGACTTGCCGTATAGGTGCGATTTCAAAGGGCAGCGGAATGATTCATCCCAATATGGCGACTATGCTTGCTTTTATCACTACCGATGCGGATATATCGTCCGATATGCTTAAATGCTCACTTTCAGAGGTTGTTAAGGACAGCTTTAATATGCTTTCCGTTGACGGTGATACTTCAACAAATGATACCGTTGCGGTTATGGCTTCCGGCCTTTGCGGCAATGAAAGAATAACGCAGAAAAATGAGGATTATAAAGCGTTTACTTCAGCTCTTGCTTTGATTTGCGAAAAGCTTGTTAAGCTTATGGCAAAGGACGGCGAGGGTGCAACAAAGCTTGTGGAATGTGTTGTGTCGGGTGCGTCGAATACGGAAAATGCAAAAATATGCGCAAAGTCTGTTATTTGCTCGTCGCTCGTAAAGGCGGCAATGTTCGGTGCTGACGCCAACTGGGGCAGAATCCTCTGCGCTCTCGGATACAGCGGAGCAGATATAGATGTTCATAAGGTTGATGTGAAATTCAAATCTGACGGCGGTGAAATTGAGGTTTGCAAAGATGGGGCAGGGATTGAATTCTCCGAGGAGCTTGCAAAAAAGGTTTTGTCCTGTGATGAGGTGTATATTCTTGTCGATTTGAAATCGGGCGATTGCTCTGCAACGGCTTACGGCTGCGACTTGACCTATGATTATGTCAAGATAAACGGCGACTATCGTACATGATTTTCTGTTAAAACTATAATTACTTAGGAGACGAAAATGGGAATATCAAACATAACAAACTCTGACCGTTCCGAAATTCTCGTTCAGGCTTTGCCGTATATTCAAAAATACCAAAACAAGACGGTGGTTATAAAATATGGCGGAAATGCTATGATAAACGAGGAACTTCGTGATGCGGTAATGACCGACATAGTTCTTCTGCGTTCTGTCGGTGTAAATGTGGTGCTTGTTCACGGCGGAGGACCCGAAATATCCGATATGCTTAACCGCGTGGGAAAGCAAAACCGATTTGTTGACGGCTTGCGCTATACCGACAAGGAAACGGTGGATATAGTGCAAATGGTTTTGGCAGGCAAGGTTAATAAGCATTTAGTTCAGCTGATTTCAAAGCACGGCGGTAAGGCGGTAGGGCTGTGCGGTATTGACGGCGAAATGATTAAGGCTGAAAAATATACAAAAGCGGATATTGGTTTTGTCGGTGAAATAACCGAGGTGAATACAGACATAATAAATGATAATCTGCAAAACGGATATATTCCTGTTATTTCCTCTGTTGCCACGGGCGAAAATGATGAGGTCTATAACATAAATGCAGATACTGCGGCAGCGTCGCTTGCAGCAGGACTTCGTGCCGAAAAGCTATTGCTGATGACTGATATAAGCGGTCTTTTGATGGATAAAAACGACGAAACAACTCTGATTCACGATGTTCAGGTTTCGCAAATCCCTTCTCTTAAATCACAGGGAGTAATATCCGGGGGAATGATTCCTAAAATTGATTGTTGTGTTGAGGCTGTTCGTCAGGGTGTTCTTCAAACTAATATAATCGACGGCCGTATTCCTCATTCCATTCTTATGGAGCTGTTTACGGACGAGGGCTTTGGCACAATGCTTCACGCATAATTAATAACAAGCTGAATTTAGAGGACTGATAAAATGAACTTTAACGAGATTAAAAGTACCGCCGATAAATATTTAATGCCTACTTACACTCACTATCCCGTTGCTTTGATGGGTGGCAAAAATGCGTCGCTTTCATCACCCGACGGTAAAGTGTTTATTGACTTTACCTCCGGCATAGGTGTTAATATTTTCGGAGTTAATGATGACGGCTGGAAAAATGGGGTGACAAAACAATTAAACAAAATCCAGCATACATCAAATCTGTTTTATAATGAAACGGTTGCGACTGCGGCAGAATTGTTGTGTCAAAAAAGCGGCTTTGACAAGGTACTGTTTTGCAACTCCGGAGCAGAAGCTAACGAATGTGCGATAAAGCTTGCACGAAAGTACAGCTTTGACAAATACGGAGAAAATCGCAACACGATAATATCGCTTGTAAATTCATTTCACGGCAGAACAATGGCTACTATAACAGCTACGGGACAGGAACAGTATCATAAGTATTTTATGCCGTTCGTGGATGGATTCAAATATGCTGAGTCAGGCGATAAAAAAGAATTTTCAAAGCTGTTGGACGGCAGCGTCTGTGCGGTGATTTTGGAGATTGTTCAAGGCGAGGGAGGAGTTTTGATAACCCCGAGCGATTATATTGAATTTGTCCGTGAGCAATGTGACAAAAACGATATTGCGCTTATATTTGACGAGGTGCAAACGGGTGTCGGCAGAACGGGCAAGCTGTACGCTTGGGAAAATATCGGAGTAAAGCCGGATGTGCTTACAACGGCAAAGGGGCTTGGAGGCGGATTGCCTGTCGGTGCTTGTCTTGCAACGGAAAAATTCGGAAACACGCTCAATTCGGGAACTCACGGCACAACCTTTGGAGGAAATCCTGTTGTTTTGGCAGGCGCGATAGAAATTTTGAATCGCCTTGATGACGGCTTTTTCAAATCCGTGCGTGAAAAAGGCAAGTATATAATGAAAAAGGTCGCTTGCTTTGACGGGGTTTGTGCAGTTCGTGGAATGGGACTTATGATAGGCATTGACCTTAAAGATAAAAAAGCCGGAGATGTTGCAATCAAATGTGTGGAAAACGGATTGCTGATATTGACGGCGAAGCAGTCGTTACGCTTGCTTCCTCCGCTGAGCATAACTTATGATGAAATTGACAAGGGACTTGAAATTCTTAAAAAGACTCTTGGTGAATAAAAAATATGCCTGTCGGACTACAACAGGCAGGAGTAAATAAATGTAGTCGGAAAGGCAAAGTGAAATTAAATGAAGAATTTTTTGAGTCTCTTATCAACAACACCTGACGAAATATCGGAGCTTTTGAATCTTGCCGACCAGCTTAAATATGAAAATAAGCACGGCATATCTCATAAAAGACTTGAGGGACAGACACTCGGTATGATATTTCAAAAATCGTCAACCAGAACAAGAGTTTCGTTTGAAACGGGTATGTATCAGCTTGGCGGTCAGGCACTCTTTTTGTCAAACCGTGATTTGCAAATAGGCCGTGGTGAGCCGATACAGGACACCGCAAGAGTTCTCTCACGTTATATCGACGGTATTATGATAAGAACTTTTGAGCAATCCGAGGTTGAGGCTCTTGCCGAATTTGGCTCGATTCCGATTATTAACGGACTTACCGATTTTTGTCATCCGTGCCAGGTGCTTGCGGATTTAATGACGGTGCGTGAGCATAAGGGACATCTTGACGGGCTTAAAATGTGCTACATAGGCGACGGTAATAATATGGCAAATTCCCTTATCGTGGGCGGACTTAAAACAGGTATGAAGGTTTCTGTCGCTTGCCCCGAGGGGTATCAACCCGATAATGCCGTGCTTAATTTTGCAAAGGATAATAATGACTTTTCACTCTTCACAGAGCCGTTGGAGGCTGCAAGCGGTGCGGATGTTATCTTCACGGATGTTTGGGCGTCAATGGGTCAGGAGGGCGAAGCACAGCAGCGTAAAGCCGTGTTTGGCGGAAAGTATCAGATAAATAATGAATTGCTTTCGGCTGCAAACAGCGGTTGTATGGTACAGCATTGTCTGCCTGCTCACCGTGGCGAGGAGATTACGGCAGAAGTTTTTGAAGCACACGCCGATGAAATATTTGACGAGGCAGAAAATCGTCTCCACGCTCAAAAAGCCGTAATGGTTTCTCTTATGGAAAAATAATCTGCGCTTTGGTTGTGGCTGTAATTTTCATATGCGATTGTTGCAGCCTTGCCAAACCGACATTACATATGCTTTAACGGTGTTGAAAATTATAAAAAATAAAAAGCCGAGGGTCTTAAATTTTAAGACTTTCGGCTCTTTTCAAAGATTTGGCACCCCCTGCGAGAATCGAACTCACAACTAACCCTCAGGAGAAGCCCTCGAAGGGCATTTTTGACTCCCTTGAAATCCCTGAAAGGCCTTGATTTTACTGGCTTTTCCGAGCATTTACTGTTAATCAAATCTCGTCTGAAATCTGCTAATATTTCTATGTTTTTTGCCCTCATTTTAGCAAGATATTAGCACCTGCTAATAAATACGGGAAACATCATACAGTTAATATGATGCTCATAAATCACCGAATTTACACTCACAGCTTGCGTGCCCTCTTATAGGAATACATTTATTCGTATTCTAATATTATAATGGATTTTGACCATTTTTACAACATTTTCAGTAACAGCAAAAGGCAACCCCTTTCGGATTGCCTTCTCCTTTTGAAAGCAGGGCGGCAATGGAAAGCATTAACTTGCTTTTTCCATTGCCCGGATCGCCCTGCAACAGCGTAACCTTGCCGAACGAAATATACGGATACCACAGCCATTTCACTTTCCTCGGCTCAATCTCACTTGCCTTGATAACTTCAAGAGGCACAGTTACATTCATTTCATTTTCCATTTGCTTCATTGTTCTTCGTTCTCCTTTCCGCCTGAAAACAAAAAAACCACAGGGAAGATACTCAGAGCCTTGTTTCTGTCATTTCTCGGGGCGAAAATTGGGCAAAATTGCCTTTCTAAGCCTTTCAAAAAATCACACAAGGTATTTGTACTAACCTGTGGTTATGTATGAAATTGTAGGGTTTGGGGTAACAAAAAACACCGTATTTCTACGATGTTTTTCGTACTTCAACTATTGTTGTTTCACCAAACTAACCTTTATCTTGTCCACGACACTTTAACGCTTTAATTAAAAGATATTTCGACATCATTTAATAATTGTATTTATAGCGGACTGCACTGCTTTATATCTTCCTTCATCTGATAATGATGCCAAGCAGGTAATCAAATATTCCTTGCCATCTTTTTTATAAAGAACAACAATATTATAGGAAGATGCCATAGTTCCTGTTTTTATTCCTTTTACATTTTCATTATAGTACGGTGACTTTTTATCTAAAAACTTATTGGTATTTTTCCAAGTAAATTCGCCTTGTGGAGTTTGAATTGAGAAAGTGCTTTTCCCTACACATTCTTTAACAAAATCATAATTATAAAGCTTCAAGGCTACACGATTAATATCATCCAAATGTGTATCGGCTGACATAGATGCCCCGCTCGGATCATTATACAAATTTGTTTTAGAATAGCCTTCTTCAATTAAATACTCACTTAGCTCTGTCGTAAAATAATTTATATATTCCGTTGCTGTATAGCCCTCTCCTAATTCATTTTTAGCAATATAATATGCCAACGAATAGGCAGCATCGTTTCCCGAAGGAACAAGCATAGCTTCCATTATTTCTTTTACTGTGTACTTCCCAACTTTTAGATTTGCTAAAGATGACCCAGCCGGCACAAGATCCAATACCTCTTGATTTACTTCAATAACATCTTCCAAGTTAACTTTTGTCAAAGCATAGTCAATGACAAATAGTTTTGCCAAACTTGCTACTGTGGGCAATTGGCTATCTCCCTCGTAAAATAAATATTCACCCTGTTCAATATCATAAACAGAAAACGAAAGAGCGTCCTGAGGAATGTTAAGCTCATTTGTACTCAGTTGAAAATCGATTTTTTTATACACATCCTTAAAAAAATCAAAACGATAAATCCCTGTTTTATATAATCCAACTACTGCTACAAACGCTATAAGCAAGACTGTTGTAAAAACCATTATTATCTTTATCTTTTTGTATTTTCTATTCTTCTTCATACTCTCACCTGCAAATTCATTTCGTTATTCCTAATAAAATATAACCTTCCATTAAACATTATAACAAAAGTCATCATTTTTTTCAATACTTCAAACTACTTCGACTACACTCACGACTTAATGACTTCTTGAATACTTTCCGAAAAAGAAAACTGCCATCAGTTAAGACAGCAGTTCCTTTTCGGTTGGTATGCTATTAGGAATACACAATATCGTTTAATAGAATCTCGTCTGCACAGGCTCTGATGTTATTCATCAATCCGACCCATTTCATCATATCCTCTGCTTTCAGTTGTTCCGTCACACCTTGCTTTTTTGCCATTTCCTTTATCAGATACTCCGCCATATTACACGCCGAAGTATCAATATCGGCAAGGGAGGAAGTAATTAACAGGATAACGACCGCCTTATTCATTAGCAAGAATTTCAAGCGATTTTTTCTGCCATTAGCAGAGAGGACATTTTCATTAGCAAAACAGCAATTTTTCTGCTAATTTTTATTAGCAAGCCGTACACCTAAAAGGCGGACGACATTTGTCCTAAATTCCATTAGCTGACGGAGAATTTGCTAATGAAAATTTGTGATTTTTTCGTTTTTGCTGTTTCTTCGTAAAAATGGAAAAAACGCCGAAAACCCTTATAAATAAAGGCTTTCGACGGGATTTTTGGCGTCCTCGAGAGGAATCGAACCTCCGGCCTACTGCTTAGGAGGCAGTTGCTCTATCCGACTGAGCTACGAGGACATTTTAAAATATTTAGTTTTATATAATAAGAAATTAACTTAATGTCAATCTCTTTTATGCAAAAAGTGGTTGTTATAACGAACTCTTAGGAGGGGTTATTATTACGAGCTTGCGAGTAACAAGGTTCTGAATGCAGAGCATTCAGGTTCTTATATCCATTTAACTAAGGAGGCGTTTCTTATTATATTAAATAAATTATATACATTATAATTATATTTTTTCGATTTGTCAATAAAAGAAAAATCCGTAATCCTCAGACTACGGATTTATTGAACTTATTACTGCTCAACAGGATAAACAGAAACCTTTTTTCTGTCCTTGCCCATTCTTTCAAATCTAACTGTTCCGTCTACGAGAGCGAAAAGAGTATCATCCTTGCCGATACCTACATTGGTACCCGGATGGATGTGTGTACCTCTCTGACGGTAAAGGATGTTGCCTGCGAGAACGAACTGTCCGTCTGCTCTCTTAGCACCGAGACGCTTTGATTCGCTGTCTCTGCCGTTCTTAGTAGAACCCATACCTTTTTTATGAGCAAAAAGCTGCACATTAAGTCTAAGCATAGTTACACCTCCGTTGTGGTTACTTTAATGTTATTAGGATAATCCTTTGACAGCTCGGTTAAATGCAACACTAAGCCGTTTAGAATATCCTGTGCTTTGTCGGGCGCTTGGTTTATGCTCAGTCGCATATATCCGTCTGTTGCACTCGCATCCGCATCAAGCCCGATAATCTCGGTGACTGTATTGGCGGTTAAGTAGCAAGCGCTGCTTATAAATGCACAAACGACATCCTCACCGCTGTCGGCAAGTCCTGTGTGTCCTTTGCATTCAAAGCCTAAAAGCATATCGCCCTTTTTCTGAAATTCAATTCTAATCATTGATTAAGCGTTAATCTTTGTGATTTCAACCTTAGTGTAAGGCTGTCTGTGGCCCATCTTGCGCTTCTCGTTCTTCTTTGGCTTGTAGGTGAAAACTGTAATCTTCTTGCCCTTGCCGTTCTTGAGAACAGTAGCGTCAACAGTAGCTTTTGCACAATCCTTGCCTGCTTTAAGACCTGCATCTGTACCAACTGCAAGAACCTGGTCGAATGTAATCTTAGCTTCAGCCTCAGCGTCAAGCTTTTCGATGTAGAGAACGTCGCCCTCTTCAACCTTGTACTGCTTACCACCTGTTACGATAACTGCGTACATAGTAAATATCTCCTTCATAAGTCTCGCTATGATAGGTGAATGCATAGGCTTTGTTGAGCGTGCATTTCTTTAACCCATAATATGCGGCTTAATTATTATAGCAGAAAATGATGAAATGTCAATAATTTTTTTGCCTTATTTTATACCTTTATATACTGTTTCCTTTTTATAATTTGTTCGGCAACAAAAAAATTCTTTACAAATCATATCTCTTGTGTTATAATCTCTTTGCTAAATGCGAATGACTCGGTTTTGGGAGTAAGTCGGATACGACATCACCTTAGCCCATTACTGTGTTTTTCGTAATGCAAATATTATTATGAAAGGTGAATGAATTATGACACAGGCAGAAAAGCAAGCTATTATGGCTGAATACGCTACCCACGAGGGTGATACAGGCTCTGCACAGGTACAGGTTGCTGTTCTTACAAAGAGAATTAACGAGCTTACCGAGCATCTCAAGGTTCATAAGAAGGACCATCACTCACGCCGTGGTCTTCTCAAGATGGTAGGTCACAGAAGAAACCTTCTTGCTTACATCTATAAGAAGGATGTCAACGAATATCGTCAGCTTATCGCTAAGCTCGGCATTCGTAACACTCTTGAGCGTAATATGGCTGAGAACGAGGACTAAGCAAGTAAGGATAATTCAAGTATTTATTTGGATTGTCTCGCTTGCTTATGCAGGCGATACTTGTCGTGTCGCCTGTTTTTGTTAATTAGATACCAAGGGAGGAGCATAAATAGTAGTAAATAGAGTTTGCAAATTTTAAGAATACGGCTTGCAAATTGTATTTATTACTATTGCCCTCCTTTTGATATAATAGAATTTTAGAGAGGTAAAAGTATGTTTTTTAAGAATTTTAAGACTTGGGAAACCGAGCTTGCAGGCAGAAAGCTTACTCTTGAAACAGGTAAGATGTGTGGCCTTGCAAACGCATCAATCCTTGCTCGCTACGGTGAGACAGAGGTACTTTGTAATGTAACCGCTTCGGCTAAGCCGAGAGAGGGCGTTGATTTCTTCCCACTCAGCGTTGACTACGAGGAGAAGATGTATTCGGTAGGCCGTATCCCCGGCTCATTCCAGAGAAGAGAGGGCAGAGCATCAGAAAAAGCTATCCTCACATCTCGTTGCATCGACCGTCCTATTCGCCCGCTTTTCCCAAAGGATTTGCGTAACGATTGCTCAGTTGTTGCTACCGTAATGTCAGTTGACCCTGATTGCTCACCTGAAATCACCGCTATGATTGGTGTTTCTGCTGCAATCGCTATTTCCGATATTCCGTGGGACGGACCTATCTCAGGTGTGAATGTAGGTCTTGTAGACGGAAACATTGTTATCAACCCGGGACTTGAGGACAGAGCAAAGAGCGACCTTGTTCTTACAGTTGCTTCAACAGCAGACCTTGTTGCTATGATTGAGGCAGGCGGTAACGAAATTGATGACGACACAATGTTCAATGCCATTATGGCAGGCCACGAGGAAAACAAGAAGATTGTTAAATTTATTCAGGGTATTGTAGACGAAATCGGTAAGCCGAAGTTCGCTTACGAGTCATCTGACCCGGATCCTGAAATTATGGCTGAAATCGAGGCTTTCTGCGAGGAAGATGTCAAGAAGGCACTTGATACAGACGATAAGAATGTTCGTGATGAGGCTCTCCTTCCTATTTATGAGGCTGTTCACGAGAAGTTTGACGAAAAATTCGAGGGCAATGAGGCAAAGATTGACGAGATTATGTATCTTGTTCAAAAGCACATTGTTCGTGCTTGGCTCAAGGACGAGCATAAGAGAGTTGACGGCAGAGGCATTGACGAAATTCGTCCTCTTAATGCAGAGGTTGACCTTCTTGCAAGAGTTCACGGCTCAGGTATGTTTACAAGAGGCCAAACTCAGGTACTCTCTGTTGCAACACTCGGCCCTATGAACGATGCTCAGCAGCTTGACGGTCTTGATGAGCAGACAGAAAAGAGATATATCCACCACTATAACTTCCCGTCATATTCGGTAGGTGAAACAAAGCCGTCAAGAGGTCCGGGCAGAAGAGAAATCGGTCACGGCGCTCTTGCAGAAAAGGCTCTTGTTCCTGTTCTTCCGTCAGTTGACGAGTTCCCATATGCTATCCGTGTTGTATCAGAAGTTCTTTCTTCAAACGGTTCAACCTCACAGGGTTCAATTTGTGGCTCAACACTTGCTCTTATGGCAGCAGGCGTTCCTATCAAGGCTCCTGTTGCAGGTATCTCCTGCGGTCTTATCACAGGTGATGAGGGCGTTTACGGCGACTTTATGACCATGGTTGACATTCAGGGACTTGAGGACTTCTATGGCGATATGGACTTCAAGGTTGCAGGTACTAAGAAGGGTATCACCGCTATTCAGATGGACCTTAAAGTACACGGTCTTACTCCTGAAATCATCAAGGAGGCTTTCGCTAAGACTCATAAGGCAAGAAATTATATCCTTGACGAGATTATGCTTCCTGTTATCAGCGAGCCTCGTAAGGAACTTTCAAAGTATGCTCCTAAGATGTATACACTTCAGATTGACCCTGATAAGATTGGCGATGTTATCGGCAAGGGCGGTAAGGTTATTCAGGAAATTCAGGCTGAGTATGATGTTAAGATTAACATTGAGGAAGACGGCAGAGTTTACATTTCAGGCGTTGACGCAGAAAAGTGCGAGGGCGCTGTAAGCGTTGTTAAGCTTATTGCTACCGATCCTGAGGTTGGCGCATTCTACAACGGTGTTGTAACCCGTCTTATGAACTTCGGCGCTTTCGTTGAGATTGCTCCGGGCAAGGAGGGACTTGTTCACATTTCCCGTCTTGATGTTAAGAGAACAGAAAAGGTTGAGGATGTTGTCAATGTAGGCGATTCAATCATTGTTAAGTGTATCGAGATTGATGACCAGGGCAGAATTAATCTTTCCAGAAGAGACGCATTAATCGAGCTTGAGGGTATGACACCTGAAAATGAAATTGATGAAACTCCTCGTAAGCCGAGACGAGACAATCACCGTCGTGGCGACAGAAGATAATAATTGATATTTGCACCTCTGTGATTTGTGTCACGGGGGTGCTTTATGTTAAATTTTGTTAATATTTTATTGTTGTCTGTTATTTTTAATATCGTTGTGATATAATATAGCATATAAATTTAGTGTGGAGGCTAATATGTCTGATATTATACATAGAAAAAAGCGTTTGTCGTCATTCAGAACGATAGTGCTTGGCTTTGCAGGAGTGATTTTGCTCGGAGCAATTATATTAATGCTTCCTGTTTCGTCACGCTCGGGTGTTGTTACACCGTTTAATGAGGCACTTTTTACATCCACCTCGGCTGTGTGCGTAACAGGACTTGTTGTTCACGATACGGGTAGCTATTGGTCGGTGTTTGGACAAGCGGTCATACTTTTGCTGATACAGATCGGTGGCTTGGGAGTGGTTACGATTGCCGTTTTTGTTGCTATGCTGTCGGGCAAAAAAATATCGCTGATGCAACGAAGCACCCTTCAAGACGCAATTTCTGCTCCGAGTGTAGGCGGAATTGTCAGGATTACAAGGTTTATACTTTGCGGTACTGCGTTAATAGAGCTTTCGGGAATGTTGCTTATGCTTCCGGTCTTTTGCAGGGATTACGGAGCAAAGGGTATATGGATGTCGCTTTTTCATTCCGTGTCTGCCTTTTGTAACGCAGGATTTGATATATTGGGAACAAAGGAAAATCCGTTTTCGTCCCTTACGGGTTATGTTGCAAATCCGCTGATAAATATAGTTGTTATGCTTTTGATTATCGTGGGTGGCATAGGCTTTTTTACTTGGAACGATGTTTATATGCACAAGCTTCGCTTTAAGAAATATTCTTTGCAAACAAAGGTTGTGCTTACTACAACACTTATTTTGATTGTTGTTCCGGCTGCGTTATATTTTATTTTTGATTTTTCCGACGCACCTTTGGGCAGAAGAACTTTAGAGGCTATGTTTCAGTCGGTTACTCCCCGTACGGCAGGATTTAATACGGTAGACCTTAACGCAATGACATCGTCGTCTAAAGCGATTATGATAATCTTAATGCTTGTGGGCGGCTCGCCGAGTTCAACGGCAGGCGGTATGAAAACGACAACGCTTGCGGTTTTGGTATTAAATCTTTTTTCTACATTTCGCAAGAAAGAAAATTCCGAAGTTTTCGACAGAAGAATTGATAATTCAGTAGTTAAGAATGCCGCAACAATTTTTATGATGTACTGCTCGCTGTTTTTTATAGGCGGTTTGGTTATTTGTACCGTTGAGGGAATCGGACTGATTGAATGTCTGTTTGAAACGGCTTCGGCAGTCGGTACTGTCGGTTTAACACTCGGCATAACCCCTAATTTGGGTTTGGCATCGCAGATTATATTGATAGTGCTTATGTTCCTTGGCAGAGTAGGGGGACTGACTTTCGTATATGCGACGGTTGCAGCTAAAAGAAAAAACGGAGCAAAATATCCGCTTGAAAAAATCACGGTTGGTTAAAGGAGTAATGCTTTATGAAAAATATTTTACTTATAGGCTTAGGCAGATTTGGTAAGCATATCGCTATGGAGCTTAATAATCTCGGCCACGAAATAATGGCGGTAGATAATAATGAGGACAGAATAAACGAGGCGTTGCCGTATGTCACCAATGCCCAAATCGGCGACAGCACAAACAGTGAGTTTTTGGAGTCGCTCGGTATAGATAATTACGATGTGTGTATAGTCACCATAGGCGGAAATTTTCAAAATTCGCTTGAAACTACATCGCTTCTCAAGGAGCTTGGAGCAAGGATGGTTGTATCAAGAGCCGAGAGGGATGTTCAGGAAAAATTCCTTTTGAGAAACGGTGCCGATGAGGTTGTTTATCCCGAAAAGCAGATTGCAAAATGGGCTTCAATTCGTTATACGGCAGACCATATCCTTGATTATATTAAGGTTGACGACGCTCACGCAATTTTAGAGGTTGAAGTTCCCGACAGCTGGATTGGAAAAACAATTGCAAGACTTGATATAAGAAGAAAATATAATATCAATATTCTTGCAACTAAGCTAAACGGGAATATTGATGTTGCCGTTTCTCCCGAAACCGAGCTTAATCGAAATATGACCTTGCTTGTTATGGGTAAATATAAGCAACTTCAAAAATGCTTTCGTATTTAATATAGGTGTTTTTGCCTCTTGCTTTGTCTTGCGAGAGGCATTGTTTATTATTTTTCTTGTATTAATTCGCCGTTTATAGTATAATTACGGTATTACTGTTAAGGAGAACTGTCTATGAACGATAAATTTCCAAATATGGATTACGATGCGGACGAGGTAATCAGCGGCTTCAAATCAAAATTTAAGTGGCCGGATAACGATGATGTCGAGGTTGTGATTAAGCCTGACGGATTGGTTAAAAAGCTTTTGACCTCATTGTTGGTAACTCTTGTTGTCGGAGCAGGTGCGTATTATATGCTTATTCCTGCAATGAATTTTAAGTCCGGCGATTTTTACACATTTTTGTTTTTGCTTATTGCTGTGTTTACAGGCTCGTTTTATTTTGCAATCGGTGCAAATAAAAGGGCAGAGAGTACAGCGTATTTTAAGAAAAAGTCTGTTATTGCGATTGCACTCGTTGCAGTTATGCTTGTTGTAATGGCAGGCGGATGGCTTGTAGGCTGCACATTCTTTAGGGCAAAGGATTACAGCAATCTTGTTACCGTGCAGGACAGCGACTTTTCCGAGGATTTTTCCGATATTAAGTATGACCAAGTGCCACGACTTGACGCCACAACTTCAAAGGTGCTTGCAGACCAACAGCTCGGCTCGCTGAGCGAATACAAGAGCCAGTATGTTGTTTCCTCAACATCTACCCAAATCAATTATCAGGGACACCCCGTAAGAGTTGCATATCTTGAATATGCAGATGTGTTTAAGTGGTTTAATAATACCAAAAACGGTTTGCCGGCATATATGCTTATTGACCTTGTAAGCCAAAAGGTAACTGCCGTAAACTGTATCGAAAAATTCGGTGAGGGCATAAAATATTCTCCTACCGAGCTGTTTAACGAAAAACTTATTCGTCACCTTAGATTTCAGTATCCTACCGCAATTTTGGATACTCCTAATTTTGAAATTGACGACGAGGGACATCCGTATTGGATAACACCTGTGCTTGACAGAACTATCGGACTTTTCGGCGGTACGGATGTTAAGGGTGCAATAGTCACCGACGCACTTAACGGCGAAAGCACTTATCTTGATATTGATGCAGTGCGTAATGATAAGTCGTATAATTGGATTGATGTTGTATATAGCGAGGCGCTCCTCATTCAGCAGTACAACTATCACGGTAAGCTTTCTCAGGGCTTTTGGAATTCGATTATTTTCCAAAACGATGTAAACATTGCATCACAGGGAAGCGGTAATATTGCTATGGACGATGATGTCTGGGTTTATACAGGCGTTACTTCCAGCGAATCAGACGCTTCAAACTTCGGCTTTATTTTCTGCAATCAGAGAACTAAGGAACTTAGGTATTATAAAAACGGCGGTGCTATGGAATATTCTGCTCAACAGTCTGCTCAGGATGCCGTTCAAAACTATGGCTACCGTGCAACATTCCCGATTCTTTTGGATATTGAAAAGCAACCTACCTATTTTATGTCGCTTTACGGTGACAGCTATACCGTCAAGGGTTATGCGTTGGTTAATCTTGACGATAAAACAGTTGTAGGCACAGGTCTTTTGGATGTGGAAAAGAGTGATGCCGGTGCGCTTAATGCCGCTGTTGAAAATTACATTGCCGCATTAAAGGCTAAGAATATTGTTGACGCTTCTGCCGATGCCGATGATTATAAGGTTGACTCGAATAACGATACCGTTATTAACGAAAACGGCGAGGATGTTACCGAGGCAAACACAGTCAGCGGTGAAATTACCGATATTATGACCTCTGTAAACGACGGCAACACAGTGTACTATCTTCAAATTGACGGTAAGTATTACTATATTGCGGTAAATGATTGTATGGATGTTCTTCTTATGAAGAAGGGCGACACAGTTACCGTTACATTTGATAAGGACGCCGATACTTTCGTAAAGGCTAAGAGTATTAAAAAGTAAAGCACTGTTGCAAATATAAAAGTAAAATCTCCCATGACACAAGTAGATTCTGTCATAGGAGATTTTTATTTTTGATGTTTAATTGCTGCTTTTATGTTCTACAACAGCTCTTTGTAGCGTTTGATATAGATTCTTTTTACAATTGTTACAAGGACCATATATGCAATAACGATTCCTGCAAGATATGCAAAATATACTTTGGGCAATGCCGTTAAGCCTATTGCCGTTCCGAGCGGTGTAAACGGAATGGCTGTTAAAATAAATATTCCCATAAATGTCAGCAGCGTTACCTGTGCGGATGCTCTGCTTTGAATGAACGGAATTTTAGGCGTTCTTATCATATGTATTACCAGCGTTTGGCTCCACATTGATTCTACAAACCATCCTGTTTGGAACAATGCCATAAATGCCAGCTGTCCGTTTGTATCAAGTGAGCTGTATGAGCCTGAGCATACCAACGGACAAATAACAAAGTACATTAATGCATATGTCACAATGTCAAATACTGAGCTTGTCGGACCAATCCACAGCATAAATTTTCCTATTCCTGACGCATCCCATTTGCGTGGCTTTGTCAAAAATTCTTTGTCAACATTATCCCACGGAATAGCTATACAGGAAATGTCATAAATCAGATTTAACAAAATGAGATGGATTGATTCCATAGGCAAAAACGGAAGAAAAGCACTTGCCGCCAAAACAGAAAACATATTTCCGAAATTTGAGCTTGCCGTCATTTTAATGTATTTAATCATATTTGCATATGTTTTCCTGCCCTCGATTATTCCGTCTTTTAACACGGATAAATCCTTTTCGAGCAAAATTACATCTGCGCTTTCCTTTGCAATGTCAACTGCGGTGTCAACACTGATTCCCACATCGCTTGCAACCATTGCCGGTGCGTCGTTAATGCCGTCGCCCATATAACCTACCGTGTGACCGTTATCTCTCAGGGCGGTTACGATTCTTGCTTTTTCTGTCGGAGAAAGCTTTGCAAAAACCGTTGTCGTTTCTGCTCTTTTTCTAAGTTCCTCGTCGCTCATATTATATAAATCGCCGCCCAGAATGATGTCCTCTACGGGCAATCCGATTTGTTTGCAAATGCAGGAGGTTACTTTTTCGTTGTCTCCCGTAAGAATTTTAACCCCGACACCTTTTTCACGCAATGCCTTTATTGCGCTTGCCGTTGTCTCTTTCGGCGGGTCGAGGAATGCCAAATATCCTATCAGCACCATTTCGCTCTCGTCGGCTGTCGAAAATTCTCCGATAGGTGACGGATTTGTTTTGTGTGCCACGCCAAGCACTCTCATACCGTCATTGTTGAGCTTGTTTACTCGGCTCAAAACTATCTCTCTCAAATCATCGCAGAGACTCATAATCTTTCCGTCGTATTCAATGTAGCTTGAAATAGACAGCATTTCCTCGATAGCACCCTTGGTAATCATTTGGCGTTTGCCGTTTATGTTCTGTACAACAACGCTCATTCTTCTTCGCTCAAAATCAAACGGAATTTCATCGACCTTGGTGTATATTTTATCAAGACCGTTTAATTCATCGGATGTCTTTTTCAACTCGTTTGTTTTTTCGATGATGGCAAGATCCATCAGATTTTTAAGTCCTGTCTGATAATAGCTGTTCAAAAAAGCGTGGCGTAAAACTCTGTCGTTTTCATTGCCCATAATGTCAATGTGTTTTTCGAGAACAACTTTGTTTTGCGTCAGCGTTCCTGTTTTGTCGGTGCATAAAATATCTACCGAGCCGAGATTTTGGATAGAATTAAGCTTCTTTATGATAACCTTTTTCTTGCTCATTGACACTGCGCCCTTTGCAAGACAGGTGGTTACTATCATCGGGAGCATTTCGGGTGTCAGACCTACCGCAACGGAAATTGCAAATAATACCGCCTCTGTCCAATTACCCTTGGTGAATCCGTTTACGAATAATACAACAGGCACCATTACCAGCATAAAGCGAATAAGTATATGGGATACGGAATTTACACCTTTTTCAAAGGTGGTCTTTTCCGGCTTCTCATTAAGTGCCTGTGCCGTTTCGCCAAGCATTGTGTCGTCGCCTACCGCAATTACAACTGCAATTCCGCTTCCGCTGATTACCGTGCTTCCCATAAATGCAAGACAGGTGCTTTCAGTCAGCTTTGTGTCATCGCAGCAGTTTGCCGTTTTTTCTATCGGCTCACTTTCGCCGGTTAGTGCTGATTGATTGATAAATAAATCCTTTGCCGTAATTATTCTGACATCTGCAGGAACTAAATCACCCGCCGACAGGTATACAATGTCGCCCACAACGATTTCGTCTACGGGTATTTCTTCTTTTTCACAATCGGCTCTTTTTATGCAAGCTGTTGTTTCTATCATTTCGCTCAGCTTGCTTGAAGCTCTTTCGCTTTTTGCTTCTTGAACAAAGCGAAGCACACCCGAAATCATAATCATTACGCTGATGATTATTACGGTTATCGGATTTTTGTCGCCGGGTTGTGCAAACACAATGTCTGTGAAAACCGAAACTACTGCAAGCACAATCAGCACTAATGTAAACGGGTTTATGAATGCACCGTAAAGCCTTTTGATGACGGTGCTTTTGTTCGTGCTTGTAACAATATTTTTTCCATATTCATCAACAGATGCTTCCGCCTGCCTCTTGGTCAAGCCGTCAATGGATGTGTTGAAGTAATCAAAAACAGAGTTGATGTTGGACTTAACCGAAAAAATGAGCCTCTCGTTAATTCTGTCTCTTTTTACCATATCCTCGGCATACTGTTGCTTTAATACTCTTTCGTTTAATCTTTTCTTCATTGGTCTTTACCTCCTTTAATAGCTTTTGAGCAGGTCGCTCATTTCTTAACAGCACCGATTAAAATGCCGTCAGGCTATGGGGAGTAGACACAAGCCTAAAAGGTAAAGCCGATTTTCTTAATTACCAGACTGAAGAAAAACGGCAGTCGAATTATTGAATTTTGTCTTGTTTTCGGTATATTGCCCCTTAGGCTTGGCACTTATACTTCCCATATCGTCCATTTTTCTTCACCTCACATTTCTGAAATGATAAATAAAAACCATATACCCAAATCGGATATATGGTTAAAAAATCACATTGAGCAAAGCAAGACAACCGCCTTGACTCACTATTCCGTTTGGGCTTTAGCTCAAAAGGGCGGTGAAACTGCATTAGTCAGCGCCTTGATACGACGCAAACTGTTCAAACCTGCGAGTGATGTCTCCATCTCTTTGCGGCAGCAGTCCATATCCCTTAAGTAGCCTCACTTATCGGGTTATTTATTTACCTCATTATATAACCGCTTTTCGGATTTGTCAACAGTAAAAATAAAAATCCTGTCAGTTGCCGCTTTATTGCAGTGCTGACAGGATAAATATTTGGTGTTTTCAGTCTTTGTTAAAACTTGATTTTTTCCTCGATAAATGCTTCAAGCTCTGAAATAGGAAGTCTAACCTGCTCCATAGTGTCTCTGTCACGAACTGTTACGCAGCCGTCCTCAACAGAGTCAAAGTCGTATGTGATGCAGAACGGAGTACCGATTTCGTCTTGTCTGCGGTATCTCTTACCGATTGAGCCTGCGTCATCATAATCAACCATAAACTTCTTTGAAAGGTTTTGGAACACTTCCTCAGCCTGCTCGTTGAGCTTCTTTGAAAGAGGAAGCACGGCACACTTGTAAGGTGCAAGAGCCGGGTGGAAGTGCATTACGATACGAGTGTCGTTCTTTTCTGCATCAAGAACTTCCTCATCGTAAGCCTCGCAAAGAACTGCAAGGAACAAACGCTCAACACCGAGAGACGGCTCGATAACATACGGAACATATCTCTCGTTTGTTGTGCCGTCAAAGTATTCGAGATTTTTGCCCGATGTCTTGATGTGCTGAGTAAGGTCGTAATCTGTTCTGTCTGCAACGCCCCAAAGCTCGCCCCAACCGAATGGGAAAAGATATTCAAAATCTGTTGTTGCCTTAGAATAGAAGCAAAGCTCCTCAGGGTCGTGGTCACGAAGTCTGAGGTTTTCAGGCTTGATATTGAGAGAGTAGAGCCAATCACGGCAGAAGCCTCTCCAATACTCAAACCATTCAAGGTCTGTGCCGGGCTTGCAGAAGAACTCAAGCTCCATCTGCTCGAATTCACGAACACGGAAGATAAACTTACCCGGAGTGATTTCGTTTCTGAAAGATTTACCGATTTGTGCAACGCCAAACGGTACTTTTCTTCTTGTTGTTCTCTGAATATTTGCAAAGTTTACAAAGATACCCTGAGCAGTTTCCGGTCTGAGATAAATCTCGTCTTTGCTGTCCTCTGTTACGCCCTGGAATGTCTTGAACATAAGGTTGAACTGACGGATATCGGTAAAGTTATGTTTGCCGCAGTTTGGGCATGGGATATTGTGTTCGTTGATGTAGTCTGTCATCTGCTGATTTGTCCAGCCTGCAACATTAGTGCCGTCGAAGTCCTCGATAAGCTGGTCTGCTCTGTGACGGGTTTTACATTCACAGCAGTCCATAAGCGGGTCAGAGAAGCCGCCGAGATGTCCCGAGGCAACCCATGTCTGAGGATTCATAAGAATAGCTGAATCAATTCCTACATTATATTTGTTTTCTTGGATGAACTTCTTTCTCCATGCATCCTTGATGTTTGTTTTAAGCTCAACACCAAGCGGTCCGTAATCCCAAGTGTTTGCCAGTCCGCCGTAGATTTCACTACCCGGATATACAAAGCCTCTGCCTTTGCAAAGTGAAACGATTTGGTCAAGTGATTTTTCTGTATTTAACATTATTGCTATCCTCCAAAAAGATATTGCCTTATATTATACATTATTATATTGCGTTGGTCAACCTATTTTGTAATGCTCGTCCGACAGCACGCTGTGAGCGCATTTTATTCCGTCAACAGCAGCCGACACTATACCGCCTGCGTATCCTGCACCCTCACCGCACGGGTATACACCCTGAATATTGCATTCAAAAAATTCGTCACGCAAAATTCTTACGCTCGATGAGCTTCTTGTTTCGGGTGCAGTCAGCACTGCATCATACATATTGAATCCGTTTAGTTTTCTGTTCATTTGAACGATTGCGTCCTTCATTGTTGCGGACACCTTTTGCGGTAAGCACTCGTCGAGATTTGTCAGCGAAACTCCTGTGGGGCAGGTCGGTTGAACGCTTCCCAGTTGAGTGCTTTTTTTGCCCTGTAAGAAATCTCCTACAAGCTGTGCAGGCGCTCTGTAATCTCCGCCCGCAAGCAAAAATGCGTTATGCTCGATTTCTCGTTGGTAGTATATTCCTGCCAACGGATGCTCCGACGGAAAATCCTTCGGCTCAATTCCTACAAGCAATGCCGAGTTTGCATTTTCACCGTCTCGTGCAAGAGAACTCATACCGTTTACGATTACGCCCTCTTTTTCGCTTGCCGCCGCAACTACCGTTCCGCCCGGACACATACAGAAGGTGTATGCCCCTCGCTCGTGTAAGCCGTGACACGCAAGCTTGTAATCAGCTGCGCCGAGCCTTGGGTGATTTGCAAATTCTCCGTATTGCGCCTTGTTTATAAGGCTTTGCGGATGCTCGATTCTTGCACCCACGCTGAACGGCTTTTGTATAATCTCAACGCCAAGTTTGTAGAGCATTTCAACGGTGTCTCGTGCGCTGTGACCGATTGCCATTATTACGCTGTCGGTCTCTATGTCTGTTCGCTCTCCACGGTGTATATACGAAACTCCCTGAATTGCGCCGTTTGCGGTGTATAGCTTGTCAAGCTTGCATTCAAGTCGTACTTCGCCGCCGAGGCTTTCAATTTTCTTTCGTATGTTTTTTACCACAATCGCAAGTCTGTCAGTTCCGATATGCGGTTTTGAGGAATATAAAATTTCCTCGGGCGCTCCTGCCTCGTACAGCTCTTCAAGCACTTTTCTGATGTACGGACTTTTGATGCCCGTCGTCAGCTTTCCGTCCGAGAATGTGCCTGCGCCGCCCTCGCCGAATTGAACATTGCTCTCCTCGTCGAGCTTGCGTTTTGTCCAAAATTCGTTTACATCACGCTGTCTTGCGTCAATGTCCTTGCCTCTTTCAAGGATTATCGGCATTGCACCTGCCTGTGCAAGTATCAGTCCCGCAAGCATACCTGCCGGACCGAAGCCTACTACTATCGGTCTGAACTGTGAGCTTCTCTTGTTTTGCGGAAGCTCATAGATGTACGGCTTTACGATTGACGCTTTGTTTGATTTGCATTTTGCAACGATTTGCTCCTCGTCAAGCGTGATAATCACATCGAGTGCGTAAGTGAAATGCACATCGTCTTTTTTTCTTGCGTCAACGCTTTTTTTGAATATCGTGTACGAGCTTATATACTTTTCGTTGATTTTAAGTATTTTTGCAGCCCTTGCCTTGAGAACAGCCTCGTCCTCGTCTAACGCAAGCCTGATTTCAGTTACTCTTATCATTGTCGATTTTACCCTTTGTAATGTCTGTTGCGGCATTGATACCGCTGAATATTGCATAGTTAAGATTGAAACCGCCACACTCAAATTGACTGTCGGTAAGCTCGCCCACTATGTAAAGCCTCTCGTTTATCAGCGATTCGTTTGTGCGAGCAAGCTCGTTAAGGCTTACACCTCCCGAGGTTATCTGAGCAAAGTCGTATCCCTTTGTACCTGTGATTATTATTCTCCAATTTTTTATGCACCTTGCCATAGCGGTGTAGTCGGAGCCGACCTGCTTTGATATAATGTTACATAGCTTTTTGGGCAGAATGCCCTCATAGGAGTTGAATTTTTCGTAGTGCTTTGCCAAATCCTCCTCGCTCATTTCGGGAACGAAGTCGATAACGGCAACGCTTTTTTCCTTGTTATGAAGCAGACGGTCATCGTTTATAAAATGGGACAGGTTCATTACGACGATACCCGATATACCGTAATCGGTAAATAAAATCTCACCGTAATCTTCTCCCTTGACCTCTCCGTCAACTTCGATTTTAACATTGCACTTTGCACGCACACCTTTTAATGCACGGCAATGCTTGCTCGATGATTTTAACTGAACAAGAGCAGGGGACAAGTCGGTGATTTTGTGGCCGAGCTTTTGCGCCAACGCATAGCCCGAACCGTCGGAACCTAACGGTGATTGACTTTTTCCGCCTGTTGCGAGTATTAAATAGTCGCTTTCAAATATTCCCTTGTCCGTGTATGTGTGGTACATTCCGCCGCAAAAGTCTACGCTTTTTGCGTTGCATTGCGTAATCAGCTCAATGCCGAGCTTTTTGCATGCGTCGGTGAAAATTTCCGCCACGGTGGACGCTTGGTTAGAATAGGGGTACATTCTGCCCTTTTCGTCCTCACGCAAAATCAAGCCCAGCGAGCCGAGAAACTGCTCAACCTCGTCATAGTGCCTTGCGTACTTGTTTGTTATGTTACATCTGCCGTTGCCCGTTGCGTAGATTTTTTTCATTATCTCGCCGAGATGTTCAATCACGGTGACGCTCATATCGCTATTGAGTTGTTTTAATCTGATTGCGGCAGATATGCCCGAGGCGCCGCCGCCGATTATAACAGTTTTCATAATCTTTCCATTCTGTGATAATAACGCTTTGTTAAAAAATAATACTCTATTTATATTATAATAAACCGAAAGAAAAATCAATACAATTTTTAGGTCGAAATATCTTGACTTGCATTGACTTTTGTGGTATAGTCTTTGTACCTCGTTGAAAGGGCTTATTTTTTGTGCCTTTATTTATGAGCGTTCGTGGGCGTTGCGTAGGCTCAAGCGAGGGAGATTTTTATCGAATTAATTAGGAGGTGCCGAAATGAGAGTTAAGATTACTTTAGCATGCACTGAATGCAAGCAACGCAATTATAACACAATGAAAAACAAGAAAAACACACCGGACAGACTTGAAATGAATAAGTATTGCCCATTCTGTAAGAAACACACTCTTCACAGAGAGACAAAGTAACGGAGGATTACGATGGCTGAAGAAAAGAAAACTTCTAAGAAGGCTGATTCTAAGTCCGCAAAGAAGAAGACTGATAACAAAAAGTCTAAGAAAAATCCATTCAAGTCAATCGCAAGCTTCTTTAAGAGTGTAAACAATGAGGGCAAAAAGGTTAATTGGCCAAACGCTAAGGAAGTTCTCAAGAACTCACTTACCGTTCTCGTTGTTATTACAATCGTTGCTGCCGTAATATATGTTATCGACCTCGGCCTTACAACAGGTATGAAGGGAATTAAGCAGCTTGCTCAAGAGGAGTCAACCTCTGCAAGCCAAGCAACCACCGAGGCTACTTCGGATGAAGCTCTTACAGAGAACACAACCGAGGATACCACCGCAGCTACCACCTCTGCCGAATAATTAGAGGAGGTATTGGGATGGAAGAAGCAAAATGGTATGTCGCTCATACTTTTTCGGGATACGAGAATAAGGTTGCTACCGACCTTAAAAATAAGGTAGAAAACCTTAATCTTACCGATATGATTCAGGAAATTGAAATTCCTACCGAAACAGTTGTTGAGATTAAAGACGACGGCACAAAGAAAGAAACCGAAAGAAAAATCTTTCCGTCATACATCTTAGTTAAGATGGTTATGACAGACGACACTTGGTATATCGTTCGTAACACAAGAGGCTGTGCAGGCTTCGTAGGTCCTGAGGGCAAACCTGTTGCTCTTACCGAGGAAGAGGTTAGAAATCTCGGCGTAGAAAAGGTAAGCGTAGAGGTTCAGTACGAGGTTGGCGATATGGTTACGGTTATCGACGGTCCTCTTGAGGGCTTTACAGGTACTGTTGAGTCTATTGATGTTGCAAATAACAGCGTTCAGGCTGTTGTATCAATGTTCGGTCGTGAGACATCGGTTGATTTTGAATTAGACCAATTAGAAAAGGTCAAAGATTAATTTAGTAATCAGCGGCTTTTGTCGCATTTTACCGTAAAACCATTATTTATAATGGATTTATGAGTGGGAGGAGATAAGCTTCTCCGCCATTAACCACATTTTTAGGAGGAAAATAATTATGGCTCAAAAGGTAGTAGGTTTAATTAAACTTCAAATTCCTGCCGGTAAAGCAACACCGGCTCCACCGGTTGGTCCGGCTCTCGGTCAGCACGGTGTTAATATCGTTGCTTTTACAAAAGACTTTAATGAAAGAACTAAGAATGACGCAGGTCTTATTATCCCTGTTGTAATCACTGTATATGAAGACCGTACATTCACATTCATTACAAAGACACCACCGGCTGCTGTTCTTATTAAGAAGGCATGCGGTATTGACAAGGCTTCAGGCGTTCCTAACAAGAACAAGGTTGCATCAATCTCTAAGGCTGATGTTCAGAAGATTGCAGAAACAAAGATGCAGGACCTTAACGCAGCTTCTCTCGAGGCAGCAATGTCAATGATTGCAGGCACAGCACGCAGCATGGGCATTACAGTAGAAGACTGATTCCCTTGTGGGAGGAAAAATCCGATTAACCACTGGAGGTATTTATAAATGAAACACGGAAAGAAATATACAGACGGCGCAAAGTTAATTGATCGCGCTAATTTATACACAACTAAGGAAGCTCTTGGCTTGGTTGAGCAAACCGCTAAGGCTAAGTTTGATGAAACCGTAGAGGTTCATGTTCGTTTGGGCGTTGATTCTCGTCATGCTGACCAGCAGGTTCGTGGCGCAGTTGTATTGCCAAACGGTACAGGTAAGGATGTAAGAGTAGCAGTATTCGCTAAGGGCGACCTTGCTAAGGCTGCAACAGAAGCAGGCGCTGATTTCGTTGGCGACGCTGACCTTGTAACAAAGATTCAGGGCGGCTGGATGGACTTCGACGTAGCTATCGCATCTCCTGATATGATGGGCTTCGTTGGTCGTCTCGGTAAGGTTCTCGGTCCTCGTGGTCTTATGCCGTCACCAAAGGCAGGCACAGTAACTATGGATGTTGCTAAGGCTGTTCAGGAAGCTAAGGCAGGTAAAATTGAGTATCGTCTTGACAAGTCAAACATTATTCACTGCCCAATCGGTAAGGTGTCTTTCGGTACAGATAAGCTCTTCGAGAACTTCAATGCTCTCCTTGATGCAATCATTAAGGCTAAGCCGGAAGCAGCTAAGGGTCAGTATATCAAGTCTTGTGCAGTAGCATCAACAATGGGTCCGGGCGTAAGAATTAACCCGGCTAAGGTTGGTACAGCTGCATCAGCAGAATAATTAAAATAAGTATTGACACGGGATTCTTCCTGTGATATAATACACACGCTGTTCAACCAAAGACAGTAGGTGCCGTATGGCATAAGGCTTTGCCGCCTACCGAGGAATGAGCATTATATCGCACTTAGGTGCTTAGTATGTAATGTCGTGCATCCTCGATTTTGGGGATGCACTTTTATATTTGTTTGGATAGCTCCTAAGTCCGCTTACTGCGGCAAATAATTATGGAGGTAAACTAAATGCCAAGTACAGTAGTTCTTGAAAAGAAGAAGCAACAAGTAGCCGATCTTGCAGAGAGACTTAAAGGTTCTTGCGCAGGCGTAGTAGTTGACTACAAGGGTATCAATGTTGAGGACGATACAAAGCTCAGAAAAGAGCTTCGTGAAGCCGGCGTTGTATACACAGTAGTTAAGAACTCTATTCTTAAGCGTGCAGCTGAGACCGTAGGTCTTGAAATCGACTCAACAGTAGTAGAGGGTACAACAGCAGTTGCAACCAGCGAAAGCGATTATGTAGCAGCAGCTCGTATCTTAAACAAGTACGCTGAGTCAAACAACAATTTCTCAATTAAGACAGGTTATCTTGACGGCAAGGTAATTGCTGACTCTGAGGTTATAGCTCTTGCTAAATTACCATCAAGAGAAGCTCTTCTTGCACAAATCGCAAGCGTTGTTGTTGAACCAATCGCTTGTATCGCTCGTGCAGTTAATGCACTTGAGGAAAAGGGCGGCGCAACAGCAGTCGCAGAGGAAGCTGAAGCAGAAGCTCCTGCAGAGGAAGCAGCTGTTGAAGCACCTGCTGAAGAAACAGCAGAATAATTAAAACTAATTCTAATTTACGGAGGAAAATATCATGGCATCAGAGAAAATCACAGCTATTGTAGATTCAATCGCAGAACTTACAGTTCTCGAGCTTAAAGAGCTCAAGGAAACAATCGAGGAAACATTTGGCGTTACTGCAGCAGCAGTAGCAGTAGCAGCAGCACCTGCAGAGGGTGGCGCAGCAGCAGCTGAAGAGAAGACAGAGTTTGATGTAGTTCTTACAGATGTAGGCGCTAACAAGATTCAGGTTATCAAGGCTGTTCGTGAAGCAACAGGTCTTGGCCTCAAGGAAGCAAAGGCTATCGTTGATGGCGCTCCTGCAACTGTTAAGGAAGCTATGCCAACAGCTGACGCTGAGGCTCTTAAGGAAGCTCTTGCAGCAGCAGGCGCAACTTGCGAACTCAAGTAATTTAGTTCTACTAAATCCATAATTTATAGGATCGTTCCTTTGAACGGTCCTTTTTTCTTTGCAAAAAAACAATTTTGCCGTTCATATTTGTATACAAGGACTTGTATATTTGAATGTGCCGTGTTATTCCTGTTGTATGTATTTGTGAATAGATTGTAAATCTCATATTACTCGTCGCACTACATATTGAAAATGTAGTCGAAATATGGTATAATTAGCACAACATATGGAACATATGTAATTCATTCTCGGAGGTGGGAGCGTTGAATGAGCATACGATGTATATCGTTTGGGCTGCGGCTATAATAGGCTTTGCGGTGCTTGAGGGCATTACATTTCAGCTTGTATCAATCTGGTTCGTTTTCGGCTCTGTTGCGGCATTTATTGCAGCACTCTGCGGAGCGTCCGTTACCGTTCAGATTGTTGTTTGGCTTATCGTTTCTGCCGTGGCTCTTGCTGTAACAAGACCAATAGTCAAGAAAAGGCTTACGGCAAAGGTTCAGCCGACTAATGCCGACAGATGTATCGGTGCCGAAGCAACCGTTATCGAAACGATTGATAATGCTCGCTCGGTCGGGCAGGTCAAGACTGACGGTAAGGTGTGGAGCGCACGAAGCATTGACGGCGATGTGATTAGCGAAAATACTGTCGTAACCGTCGAAAAAATCGAGGGTGTAAAGCTGATAGTAAAAAGAAAACAGTAAATAATATAATTTATAAAGGAGAAAAATATGAAATTAGCAGTTATTTTATTCATTTTGATTTTGGCAATTCTTGCACTTGTGCTTGCAAACATCCGAGTAGTGCCGCAGTCAAAGGCATTTGTTATCGAGCGTTTAGGCACATATTTTTCAACTTGGGAAACAGGGCTTCATGTAAAAGTTCCGTTCATTGACCGTATTGCGAAGGTTGTGTCATTAAAGGAACAGGTTGTTGACTTTAAGCCTCAGCCGGTTATCACCAAGGATAATGTTACTATGCAGATTGATACGGTTGTGTTCTATCAGATTACAGACCCAAAGCTTTATTGCTATGGTGTTGAAAGTCCGATTTCCGCTATTGAAAACCTTTCTGCTACAACACTTCGTAACATAATCGGTGAACTTGAGCTTGACTCAACTCTTACTTCCCGTGACACAATTAATGCAAAAATCAGAGTCATTCTTGATGAGGCAACCGACCCGTGGGGTATTAAGGTTAATCGTGTTGAACTTAAAAACATCATTCCGCCTCGTGAAATTCAGGACGCAATGGAGAAGCAGATGAAGGCTGAGCGTGAGCGTAGAGAGGCAATTTTGCGTGCAGAGGGCGAAAAGCAGTCCAGAATCCTCGTTGCCGAGGGTCATAAGGAATCTAAGATTCTTGAGGCAGAGGCAGAAAAGCAGTCTGCAATTCTTCGTGCCGAGGCTGTTAAGGAAGCAAAAATCCGTGAGGCAGAGGGTGAGGCAGAGGCTATCGCTAAGGTGCAGGGTGCAAATGCCGAAGCAATCAAAATGCTCAATGAGGCAAATGCAAATGACGCTGTGCTGAAGCTGAAAGCACTCGAATCTTTTGCTAAGGCTGCCGACGGTCAGGCTACAAAGATTATCATTCCGTCAGAAATTCAGTCTGTTGCAGGTCTTGCAGAGGGAATTGTTCAGTCGGTAAAGTAAATATTTGATAAAATATCTTTCGGAGGTAGGTCGCTTGACTTATCTCCGATTTTCTGTTATCCTGTTAGGACTGTATGTAAATATAGGAGAAGGGTATTGGTACTTTGAAAATAAAAATCTCAGAGCATTTTACAACTTTTAAGCTGATAAAGTTTACTGTTCCGTCGATAGTAATGATGGTATTTACATCGCTTTATACTATTGTTGACGGCTTTTTTGTTTCAAATTATACCGGCAAAACTCAATTTGCGGCAGTAAATCTTATAATGCCGTTTTTGATTTTGTTGGGAGTTTTCGGATTTATGTTCGGCACGGGCGGAAATGCCATTATATCAAAGACGCAGGGCGAGGGCAAACAGAAGAAAGCTAATCAGATTTTTTCAATGATAGTTACTCTTACCATAATAGTCGGAGTTGTACTTTTTGTTTTGGCAGAAATATTTATGCCGTGGATTGTTAATATTCTCGGAGCTAATGAGGAAATGTACCCTTATGCTGTCCTTTACGGCAGAATTATCGCTGTTTCAACCTTGCCGTTTACGCTTCAGGTTATGTTCCAAAGTCTTATGGCGACGGCAGGTAAGCCTAATATCGGTCTTGCAATAACTATTTCGGCAGGCGTTACAAACATAATTTTGGACTTCCTTTTTGTCGGGGTTTTCAAATGGGGGATAGTAGGTGCTGCCGTTGCAACCGTTACAGGCGAAAGCATAGGCGGTTTTGTACCGTTGATTTACTTTTTCTGCAAAAACAGCAGTACGCTGAGGCTTTGCAAATTCAAGTTTGATTGGACTGTCATATTAAAGGCTTGCACTAACGGCTCGTCCGAGCTTATGACCAATGTTTCAAGCGCACTTGTAAATATGCTTTATAATGTTCAGCTTATGAAGTTTTACGGCGAGGACGGTGTTGCGGCTTACGGCACAATTATGTATGTGAATTTTGCGTTTGTCTCTGCCTTTATCGGATATTCAATAGGCGCTGCTCCGCTTGTCGGTTATAATCACGGCGCAAAAAATCATAAAGAACTTCAAAATGTATTTAAGAAAAGCGTTGGAATAATCTTTACCTTTTCCACCGTTATTACCGTTGTCTCAATAATTTTTGCAGGCACAATAGCAAAGATTTTTGTCGGTTATGATGACGAGCTTTATAACCTTACCGTCAGAGCGTTTAGACTGTTTTCAAGCTCGTATTTGATTATAGGCTATAATATTTACGGCTCTGCATTTTTTACGGCACTTAATAACGGACTTATCAGTGCGGTCATTTCGTTTTTGAGAACGCTGCTTTTTCAGATTGTTTGCATTTACTTGCTGCCGTTTATATTCGGAAGCGGTGCTATATGGCTCTCAATCACCGTTGCAGAGCTTTTAACGCTTGTAGTAACACTCTCTATGATATTTACACAAAACAGCAAATATCACTATTTACCGCCGCTTAAAAGACATACGGCATAAAAAAAGAGACATCTGCCGATTTACAGATGTCTCTTTTGTTGTGTCGCTATTCAATTACCAGCTTCCGCCGCCACCGCCGCCGAAGCCGCCGCCCGAAAATCCGCCACCGCCGCTTGAAAATCCGCCGCCTGTTGAACCGCTGCTTTTCGGAACAGACACCATAGATCTTGCAACATTCGGAATTTGGCTGTGCATAAGATAATACATAGTCATAGGGCTGAAGGTGTTGCCGTAATACCAATGAGGTCGTTCAAGTGCAATACCCTCAAATCTTTTAATCCATTCGTCCGATACGCCAAGCACATAGGCATAGGGGAGAATGTTGTAGAAATAGCTTGGGTCGCTTTCAACGAGCGTCTCCAACTTTTCTTTTTCTGCGGTTTCAAGAAAAATCTTAAAGCCGTTTATTTTTTGCTTTAACTCGTGTCCCTTATCGGTTCGCTTTCTGATAAAGAATGAAATTATAAATGCCGTTATACCGATTAACACACCGACAGCTCCCGCAATTACGGTGCCTGTGTCGGTTATGCCCGAGCCGGCAATTTTCATAGACGCTCTGGCTGATGCAAAGGATATAACCCATCCAAGCAATCTCAGCAATAGCGATTTAGAATCAAACACCTGTTTCTTAGTGTCCGAGGTAAGTGCAATCACCTTGTCAATGGTGGTGTAAAAGCTGTCCTCTAAATCATCCTCTTTTACAACATCCCCGTACTTAAACAGACCGTCAAAGAATATTTGCTTCATCGGGTCGTTTCCGCTGTATGCAGTTTGAGCTTTTTTGATTTCAATGGTTTTGCCTTTGAAAAAGCCCTTTTCTTCTTTTTCGATTATGTCGATGTATCCGTCGTTGGCAAGCTCGATAAGTAATCCGATTGTGTTTTCTCTCGACAGGACGCCCTTGTACCATAGCGCAACCTCTGCGCTGTTCATATTCTCGGGCGGATAAAATTCAACCACATCAACGATTTTTTTATCCTTGCCGAATTTTCCCCAAAGAACAAGCACAATGATAAGTGCAAGCAAAGGAATGCCTACTGTCGCTGTTAGCTTTGCGTAATACTCTTTATAATTAAATACAAAATATCCGTCATCTAAAAACATAGTAACGGTAAGCGCTTCGCCGGGATACAAAGCCTTGTTTACAACGCCTGTAATCGTGTTGCCGTTTACGGTGTGTTCTATATATGCACTGTTTTCCGAGCCGTAATTGCCACAGTAAAAGGATAGTTTGTCCTCGCTAAAATTGCTGTCGGGCATAGTTATTGAGAATGTAACATCGCTTATGGTTGTGTCCCATCCTGTGCCGATTAGGTTATAATAAAGTGCGTCAAAGCCGTCGTTAATGTCCCTGCCCATATCAAATACATAAGATATGGTGTAGCTTTTTTCGCCCGTAATCGTTCTGTCGGGGTCGCCGATTTGGATAACATAGTTATCGCCGTCTTTGTAGGCGTCATATTCGCTGTCAACCTGCAAATCTTTTACCCTGCAATGTACCTTCTTGTACGAGCCGTCATCCTGCTTGACATTATTTACGATAGGTATATATCTGTATATTCCGTGCTTTTGAGTGTTAAATAATGCCGTAATGCTTTCGGTAACGGATAGGGTGTTGTCCTTGTTTACCGTGACATCTATGTTGTACGAGCTTATGGTGTAATCTTGGTAAAAGTTATACGATAAATCATAGTCCTGTGCAAATACATTTATCGGTAACACCAAGCAAAGAATTAAACAAAGTGAAGCAATGATTGCTCCTATACGCCTTTTCATTAAAACTCTACCTTTACGGCTTCTCTTTGTGCCGTGTCGTCAACAACAAACATATCTCTCTTTTCAAAATGGAACATTGAAGCGATAATGCTTGAAGGGAACATTTGCACAAGGTTGTTAAATGATTTAACAACTGCGTTGTAATATTTTCTTGCGTTTGCAATATCCTCTTCCGTTTTCTTGAGCTGAGCGTTTAGGTCCATAAAGTTTTGGTTTGATTTAAGCTCAGGATACTGCTCTGCCACTATATTTAGGCTCTTGATTGCTGTGTTAAGCTCTGCGTTAGCCTCGAGCTTTTGCTGTGGATTAAGTGATGAATATCCTGTGTTTCTTGCAGAAATTACCTTTTCGAGTGTCTCTGCCTCGTGCTTTGCGTAGCCTTTAACGGAGGCAACAATGTTAGGGATTAAATCCCATCTTTTCTTTAGGTAAACATCCATTGTAGAAAAAGCTTCATCAACGGTGTTTCTTGATTTAATGAGTTTGTTGTAGGTCGCAGCAATATAAAGTCCGATTAATACAACTAAAACGATTAATATAATTAAAGCTATATTCATTATAAATTCTCCTTTTGATTATTTTCGTTATCTTTTTCTAAATGCTCTCTGAGTATATAGATAGGTCTGTTTTTAACCTGAATATACACCTTTGACATATATTCTCCGAGAATGCCCAGCGAAAAAAGCTGTAAGCCTCCCAAAAGCAGTAACAGTATTATGATTGTTGCATAGCCGGGTACGGCAATTCCGAACGCCAGCTTTTCTATAATTACCGCTATGATGTATATTACCGATAATACGGACGACATAAGTCCCAAAACCGTCGCAAGCCTTAAAGGGAAGGTGGTAAAGGAAATTAAACCGTCCAAAGCGTAAGAAAACAGCTTTCTCAGTCCCCATTTAGTCTCCCCCGAGTGCCTTTGTTCTGCGGTGTAGGGGATGTATTCGTTGTGAAATCCGATAAAGCCGAATATGCCTTTGGAAAAGCGATGGTATTCTCCCATCTGTAAAATCGCATCTGCAACCTTTCTTTTCATCAGCCTGAAATCAGAAGCGCCGTTTTTGAACTCAGCCTTTGAAGCCTTGTTTATGATTTTGTAAAAGGCAGACTTCATATGGCACATCAGTTTGCTTTCGTTTCTTTGCTCCTGATATGCAGTAACGCAGTCTATTTCGTCGTTGCCGTTCATAACCTCAAGCATCTGCAAAACTATCTCGGGTCGCTGCTGCAAATCCGCATCAATTAAACAGATTAGGTCGCCCTTGGCATTGCCTATTCCTGCGAATATGGCAGCCTCCTTGCCGAAGTTTCTGCTGAGTGAGAGTACCTGCACACCGGCATTATCTTGATTTGAGTACAATTCTTTTAATACGCTGTATGTCCCGTCGGTGCTTCCGTCGTCAACGAATACAAATTCGTAATCGCTTACCTTGCCGTCAAACACCCTGACGGTTTCGTTATACATTTTTTTGACATTACCCTCCTCGTTAAAGCAGGGGATAACCAGTGATAACTTCATTAACTGTTCTGTCCTTTTTAGTCGATTTGAATATAGAATACATCTAAAACAGTCTGCATTAGCTTGTCCTCGTCAGGAGTAAAGTATGCGTTTACATATTCCGGTTTTGATGGGTCAGGCGTTCTTAATTCAACCGTTCCGTCTAATGTGTATGATTTGAAATTATTGATACCGTTTGACAGCATTACCGATGCCAAATAGGTAACATTGTTAAGTGAAAGATTTGTCTGACTGTACTGCTTTGCGGTATTGTAAAGGTCGCTTACAACGCTGAAATCCTTTTTAATTACAGGCAAAAGTGAGGCGGCGAATGCCTTAACATACTGAACTTGTCTGTCGCCTCTCTCCAAAGCTGAGGTTGCGTGGTCCATATCTCTGCGCCTTACATAAGCCTCTGCCATATCACCCTTGAGCGTTACCTGAACGCCCTCGTAAATGCCCTCGTCGGGTATCGAATAGGTAGGAGTGAGCGTAACTCCGCCGACAGCATCGTTTAGCGGTGCAATTCCCGAAAGGTCGAGCGCAACATATTTTTCTATCGGCACATTGTAGAGGATTCTGCTCATAGCCTTTGTTACATTGTTACAGCTCTGTTCTGCACCGTCACCGTATGCGTAAGAAATTGTAAGCTGAACATTCTCCGTTTTAAGAAATACGCCGCTTGCCGAGTAAATGTCAATATCAACAACAGTATCACGAGGTATTGCAATTACCTTCATTTCGCCTGTAACCGTGTCGATTGCCGCAACCATATCCGCATCGGCACAGCCGAGAGTGTTGATGTACTCGTTTCTGTATTCAAGCTCTCTCTCGTCGATACCCATAAATGCGATAGGTACGATATTCTCGTTATATTGGTACTTGTGGCCGTTATATGTGATGATTTCCGAGTGGTCCGTTGTTTGCGCAACAGATGTAAGGTCGTTTTTACCCTTAGTTTTAATCACGGAATAAGCTGTTCCGATTCCGCCCGCAAGCAAAGCGATGATTAAAAGTATGATAATTATTACTCTGAGCCATTTTGGCATTCTCTTCTTTTTTTTGCGAGAATGGTGGTGCGAATGGTGAGAGTGATGATGCGAATGCTCGGATGAGTGGTGATGTGAATGATGATGCGAGTGTTCTTCCGAACGGTGGTGAGAATGATGGTGTGAATGCTCTGGCGAACGGTGACTGCCCGATGAAGCGGAATTACCGTTTTGCTGAGGCTTTGCTTCTTTTTTCTCAACGCTCGCATTGTCTTTGTCGTTATTGAGCAGGATATTCTCCACCTCTGAGGATTTAGACGAGCATTTTTCCGTCAGCTTAAAATCAGACTCGTTTTCGTCGTTATTTAAGCCGAACAAAATGTTCTCGCTCTCGTTTCCGGATAAATTTGGGTCAATTTGTCTTTTCATCGTTAATTAATACTCCACATACTAAAAATCTATTACTTTTTTGATTTGTTATGCAGGTTGAAAGCACAACAATCTTGTCGTCGGTTGTAAGCTCCTTGTCAAGCGTCGTTCTTACACTTTTGACGGTTGATGTCGGATTTTGTATCATATTAAGAAATTCCGAATAAATCTCGTCGTCTCTAAAATTGAAGCTGTTCATAATGTGTCTGTCGTCGTACTTAAACGCAGAGATTATTTGATATGTCAGCTTTCTGCCGGGTGTGTAGATAGTAAAATACGGGTTCTCGTTAAAGGTGTCCTCGTCCTCAAATTTGTGCAGGGTGGTAAAGAATGTATCGCCGTATCCGTTGTGACCGTAGATAACCGTAACCCTGTCGGAAAAATCGGTAGAGTTCATACTCTGTGTATATACCGCACCCGATGCCGAATATTTTTTATCTGTTGCACTGTGTTTGAGATAAAAATCGTCGGACTCCCTGCTTTGCAAAATAGGATAATCCACCTTTGTTCCGGGTACATTTATCCATGCGTAAATTTCGTCGTTTGTCTCCTTGAGCGAGGCAAAGTCAATTGGATTGTTTACAAGGGGAGTGGTTGTACTTAAAACTGCCGAGGATACTATTTGCGTGTCGTCGTCAGCCTTTTTTGTGTCCGCAATGTATTTTCCAACCATGGCAATGCCGATGATAATCAGAAGTATGCCGATGATTGTAAGAATTATTCTGACAGCAGAGGGTTTCTTGTCCTTTTTGCCGTTTACCTGTTCTTTCATAAATATCACCTAAAAAAAGTAGTTATTGAAAAAAGAAAAGACCTATAACAAATGTTACAGGTCTTTAAGCATTAATTTTAGTCCTTCTTCTTGAGTGCTGTCAACAAAGCAATGCCTGCACCTGCTACTGCAACTCCTGCCACAGAAGCACCTGTTGAAGGTGATTTGCCGGTGTTGTCCTTGCTTGGAGTAGATGCTGATGTTGATGATGACTTCTTAGTAATAGCGTTGGCTGTAAAGTCCTTCTTCTGCTCAGCAACTGATGCTGCAACACGGATAACAAGAGTTTTGCTATCGCTCTTAACGATTGTGTACTCGCCTTGTTCTAAGCCGAGGATTTCCCACTTGATGAATTCGTCCTTGCCGACATATTCGAATGTTACTTCGTACTTGTTGCTTGGATTTACCGTTACAGTAACTTCGTCCAGAGTAGCAGGCTTACCGTTTAATGCACCTGATGCTGTGAATTCGTGGTCGCCGCTTCCTACGGTGATGTTAGAAGAAACTGCAGCCATAGCAGGAACAACTGACATAGCGCCGACTGCTACAACCATCATAATTGAAAGTAATACTGAAACTAATTTTTTCATAAATAACACCTCATTAAAGATATAGATTTACAATACATCACTATAATTCGATTTGATTATATCATAAGCAGTCTTATTTGTAAAGTAGTTTTTGAATTTTTTTAGCTTAACTGTGCCTTGCCTGTGCAAAGCTCGTAGTATCTGCCCTTTAGAGCAAGCAAATTGTTGTGGTCGCCTCTTTCGATAATCTCGCCGTTTTCGAGTACCATAATCGCATTTGAGTTCCTTACCGTTGAAAGTCTGTGTGCGATAACAAATACGGTTCGGCCTATCATCAACCTGTCCATACCGTGTTCTATATGAGCCTCTGTTCTTGTGTCGATTGATGAGGTCGCCTCGTCAAGAATCATAACGGGCGGGTCTGCAACCGCTGCTCTTGCGATAGCCAAAAGCTGTCTTTGTCCCTGACTGAGATTTGCTCCGTCGGAGGTCAGCATTGTGTCGTAGCCGTCGGGCAAATGCTTAATAAATGAGTGAGCGCTTGCAAGCTTTGACGCTTCTATGCATTCCTCGTCGGTCGCCTCAAGTCTGCCGTAGCGGATGTTTTCCATTATCGTTCCGGTAAACAGATGTGTGTCCTGTAATACCATTGCCAGTGATTTTCTCAAGTCGTCCTTTTTGATACGCTTTATGTCTATTCCGTCGTAGGTTATTTCGCCCTCTTGAATGTCGTAAAAACGATTAATAAGGTTTGTGATTGTTGTTTTTCCTGCACCTGTTGAGCCTACAAAGGCTATCTTTTGTGACTGCTTTGCATAAAGGTTAATGTGCTTTAGTACAATTTTGTCCTCAACATAGCCGAATGTTACATCATTAAATACGACCTCACCCTTTACCGGGATTATCTTGTCTCCGTCTACCCAATGCCATTGCTTGCCGTTTTCGGTGTGTATTTCCTCAAGCGTTACCGTTCCGTTGTCAACTTCGCTCGGCATATCCATAATGGCAAAAACTCTCTCTGCACCCGCAAGGGCTGAGAAAATATTGGTCATTTGGTTCATTATCTGATTAATCGGCTGAGTGAACTGCTTTGAATAGCTGAGGAATGTAAAGAATGTACCGATGCTCAAACCGCTTGTTAAAACAAGGAAGCCGCCGACAAGAGTTACGCACGCATATGAAGCGTTATTTATGCCGGTAGAGCAGGGTCCCATAATTCCCGAGTAGAAGTTTGCGTTTGTAGCAACCTTTCTAAAGCCCTCGTTAAGCTCATCAAATTCGCTTTTTGCCTTTTCCTCGTGATTGAACACCTTGACAACCTTCATTCCCTCGATTGTCTCCTCGATGTTGCCGTTCATTTCGCCGAGTGCCTTTTGTTGAGCGCTGAAATATTTGCGTGTTTTCTTCGCGATGTTTGCGGAATTGACTATCATTATTACCAAAAATACAGCCGCAATAATGAACAGTCTCCATTCCAAAACAATCATCATAACTATGATTCCGATAAAACTGAACACCGAGCTGACAAGCTGAACTATCGTCTGTTCAAGCATCAACTGAATGTTGTCAACATCGTTGGTGTATCGGCTCATAATTTCGCCGTGAGTTTGGGAATCAAAGTATCTCAGCGGCAAGGTTTGCATATGGCTGAATAAGTCCTTACGCAAGATATTTGTCGTTTTATACGCTATTTTTACCATAATCTTTGATTGAGTGAAAATACAAGCGCTTGCACCGATATAAAATGCAGAAACAATCAATAAGTTTTTAAGCAGCTGCTTAACTCCGACCGTTGCAAAATCGCCTGCGCTGATTGAAGAAGCAACATCGTCGAGTATCGGCTTTAACCAATATGACGCAGCCATTTGGCATACGGTGGACAGCACGAGCGACAGGAATACTATAAAGAGCAGTCCCTTGCTCTTGCCGATGTATTCAAGGATTCTCGAAAAGGTCTTTTTTACATCCTTCGGCTTTTCTCCCGGTTTTCTTCCCGGAGGTCCCATTGGTGGCATTATTCCATCACTCCTTTCTGCTGTGTTCTGTTGATTTCTTGGTAAATCTCGCTTGTTCGCATAAGCTCGTCATGTGTGCCTATGCTGTCGATTTTTCCGTCGTCAAGCACGATGATTTTGTCTGCCTCCATTACCGAACTGATACGCTGGGCAATGAGGATAACGGTTGTATCTTTCAATTCTTTATAGAAGCATTCTCTGATTTTCGCCTCGGTGGCAGTATCAACCGCAGAGGTCGAGTCGTCGAGGATAAGCACCTTTGGTGATTTGAGTATTGCCCTTGCGATACAAAGTCTTTGCTTTTGACCGCCCGAAAGGTTGAGTCCGCCCTGAGCCAAAATCGTGTCGTATCCGTTTGGCTGGCTCATAATGAAGTCGTGCGCCTGAGCAGCTTTGCAGGCTGCAATAACTTCTTCGTCTGTTGCGTTCTCCTTGCCCCAACGGATATTGTCCTTTATGCTTCCCGTAAACAACAAATTCTTTTGAAGCACAACGCCTATCATATCACGCAGAGCCTCTAAGTCGTATTTTTTGACATTAACTCCGTCAATGTCTATTTCGCCGCCCGTTACATCGTAAAGTCGGGGGATAAGATTTACAAGACTTGACTTTCCGCAGCCGGTTGAGCCGATAATTCCGACAACGCTTCCCGCATCCGCCTTAAAGCTGAGGTTCGTTAAAATATCAATGCCGTCATTGTAGCCGAAGCTGACATTCTTAAATTCGACCTCGCCTTTAGGAGCTTGCGGAATGTACGGCGAATCGGGATTAACAATATCAACTTCTGTTTCTAAAACTTCAACAACTCTGTCTCCGCACGCTTTTGCACGGGTAAGCTGAAGAAACAGCATTGATACCATCATTATGTTCATCAATACCTGCATAATGTAGCCTGCAAGTACCGAAATTTGACCTACCGCCATAAGACCGTTGCTTGCGTCAAGTGAGCCTTTGTAGTAAATATAAACGATTACCGCATTCATCATAAGCATCATAACGGGCATAATCGTTACCACAAGTCCCGCCGCTTTTGAACCTTGCTTTGCAAGCTCGTCGGATGCCGTGTTGAATTTTTCTTTTTCTTTTTCCTCACGAACGAATGCCTTAACAACCCTCATTCCGATAAGATTTTCCTGCACAACTCTGTTTACATTATCAATTTTCTTTTGCATTTTTTGGAACATCGGAAAACCGAATTTCAAAATGACTGCAATTATAACAATCATAATCGGCAGCAAAACTAACAGAATTACGGACAGCTTTGCGTTGATTGAAAATGCAAAGAATGCCGAAACAATCAATAGTGCGGGCGCTCTTACCAAAATTCTCAGCCCCATCATCAGCGTGTTTTGAAGCATTGTTACATCATTTGTCATCCTTGTTGTAAGCGATGAGGTTGAGAATGTGTCAATGTTCTTAAATGAAAACGAACTGATTTTTTCATACATCGCCTTTCTCAGTCGATAGCTGAATTTTTGGCTTACAACCGACGATGTTTTCATAGTTGTAAGTCCGCCGCAAAGACCTATAACAGCCATAATGAACATTAATAATCCGATTTGCGCAATCTTCAACTTCAGCGGTGCAGAATCCGATTGGGCATTTTTTACCATTTCATATACGCTGTTTGCGATAGACGGCATGGCAAGCTCGCAGACTGCTTCAATTATCATACCTGCCGCACTTGCAAAGCACAGCCAGCCTAAGCCGTGTAGGTATTTTGACAGCTTTTTAATCATTTGCCATTTCCTCCTGTTTAGTATAATTATCAATAAGCTTGTCGAGTATATCGGACAGAGCAAGCACCTCGTCCTCGGAAAGTCCGTTTGTCAGTATCTTTTCCTCGGCATCCAGCTTTGCCTTGATATGCTCGGGTGCTTTTTCACCTTTTTTTGTTAAATAAATTTCTGTTCTTCTTGCGTCCTCGCTGCTTACTTTTTTTGCAACGAATCCCGCCTTTTCCATTCTTTTTATGCTGACAGAAACGGTTGACGGTGCAGTACCCGTCTCTTCTGCTATTTCGCTTATCGTTGCGCTTCCTTCTCGTTTTAGCATCATAATTATTCTGTGCTGCCCCGAAAACAATCCCTCGGCAGCAACAGCTCTGTTAAAATTTCTTTTTTCCAATCTGCCCAAAAGAGCGATTCTCGGCCCGATATTACCCCTCGCAGGAGCAGGCAAGCAACGCTTTTCATTACACAATTTACAGCACCTCGTTCAATATTTAGCCGACTAATTATTAGCCGGCTAACGATTATTATATCACACAAAAATCCAATGTCAAGATTTTTTTATTTGGGAATTATTACTATTGATATACCTATTAATATATGTTAAAATACTTCACACTTAATATTATATTACACTATAATGGGGGACGGCTTGTGGATTACAATCTTTGTGATTATAAATCGCTCGTAAGGCTATTAACACCGTACGGCTTTAACTTTTCTAAAGCACTCGGTCAAAATTTTATAATAGATTCCTCGGTCTGTCCGACTATGGTAGAAATGCTCGGCACGGATAAAAATACAGGTGTTCTTGAAATCGGACCCGGTGTCGGCGTGCTTACTAAAGAACTTTGCAAAGCATCGGGCAAGGTTGTTTCTGTCGAGCTTGACGAAAGATTGTATCCCGTGCTTGATAAAACGCTTGAGGATTACGACAATTTTGAGCTTGTCAAGGGCGATTGTATGAAGCTAAACCTCAAGGAGATAATTGAGGAAAAGCTTGCCGGATTCGACACAATAAAAGTCTGTGCAAATCTCCCGTATTATATTACCTCTCCTGTTATTATGAGCTTGCTTGAAAGCAAATTGCCCATTACTGAAATAGAGGTTATGGTTCAGCAGGAGGCGGCTGAAAGGCTTTGCGCAGAAATCGGCAGCCGTGAGGCAGGTGCCGTCAGCGTTGCAGTCAGCTATTACGGCGAGGCTCAAATCCTCTTTAATGTCGGCAGAGAATGTTTTATGCCCTCACCAAAGGTGGATAGCTCTGTAATTAAAATCAGGCTTTATGATGAGCCGAAATATGTTGTTAAAAACGAAAAAAGATTTTTCTCTCTCATAAAGGGAATTTTTGCTCAGAGAAGAAAAACTCTTGTTAATTCGCTTTCAAATTCTGTCGGATTACCTAAGACGGAAATTCAAAATTCACTTTCACAAATGGGACTTGCTCCTACCGTGAGAGCAGAAAATTTGACTATGGAGGAGCTTGTTGAGTTAAGCGAGCTTTTGATTAAATAAATTATGGCAAAGAATAAGGACAAAACGCTCGTATTCAGCGATTATAAGATACCAAAAGCTGTTGCAACCCTCGCACTTCCGAGTATGATGGGTATGCTTATTAATGTTGTCTATAATCTTGCCGATACATTTTTTGTCGGACAAACAGGGGACAGTAATCAGGTTGCGGCAGTATCGGTTGCAATGCCTGTTTTTCTGTTTTTGCTTGCTGTCGGAAATCTTTTCGGCGTCGGCGGATGTGCGTTTATAAGTCGTTCGCTCGGCGAGGGTAAGAAAGAAAAAATTAAGACTATTTCTTCGTTTTGTATCTATACCGGTCTTATGGTTTCGGTAGTGCTGGGCGTGCTGTTTATTCTTTTCAAAAAACCGTTGTTGTACCTTGTCGGTGCAAGCGATAATACTATCGGATATGCTTGCGATTACCTGTTTTGGGTTGCCGTCGGAGCGCCAAGTGTTGTGGTAAGCATTGTAGCGTCAAACCTTGTAAGAGGCGAGGGCGCCGCCAAGGATTCTATGATAGGTATGGTTGTCGGTCAGGTGGTAAATATCGTTCTCGACCCTGTTTTCATTCTTAATTCGGGAGATAAGCTTTTGGGCATTTCGTTGCCTCTCGGCTTTGGTTTGGGAGTAAAGGGCGCCGCTATTGCAACCGTACTCGGTAATGTTGTCAGCGTTTTGTATTTTCTTGTATATTTCATAAAGGGTGGCTCGATACTTTCTGTTACACCGTCCAGATATTCTGCAAAAAACGGTATTGCAAAGGGTGTTGTCAGCGTAGGTGTACCTGCGGCTCTTAATAATCTTTTGATGTCTCTTTCAAATATCGTTATTAATATGTTTCTTTCTCGTTACGGTGATTATGCCGTTGCTGCAATGGGCGTTGCAATGAAAGCCAATATGCTCGTTGTAATGCTCCAAATCGGTCTTGCACAGGGTATTCAGCCGCTTATCGGCTATTGCTACGGCTCGCATAATTTCACACGAATGAGAAAAAGTATTCGCTTCGGTATGATGTGCAATGTTATTATCGGAGCTACCGTTACGGCGTTTTACATTGTGTTCAGAAGGTCTGTTATCGGTGTGTTTATCGACGACGAGGCTGTCATCGAATACGGTGTTAAGATGCTCACTGCTCTTATGGTGCCGGGTACATTGCTTGGTATTATGTTTATTATCAACTTTGCGTTTCAGGGAATGGGTAAGGGTGCGCAGTCGCTCATTCTTGCCGGCTCCCGTCAGGGCTTGGTGTATTTGCCGATGCTCCTTATTATGAACTATTTTGTCGGTTTAGAGGGGATTATTTGGGCGCAGCCTGTTGCCGACCTCGTGTCGATAGCTATTGCTGTAATTATGTTCACCTCTACTATGAATAAAATTAAAAAGGAATATCCAAACCACATTTGATTGTTTTTATTTTCGGGGGAAATTATGATAATAGATAAGCTTGATAAAAATACGATTAATTTAATATCGGCACAAATGTCACAGGACCTCGTTAAGCATCCGCTGTTTATGTTTTTTTGCAGCGATATGAATAAACGCAGTGCGTTTATTCAGGATTATTTTAAGTATTATTTGCCCGAGTGGCTTAAAAACGATGTAGTTATTATGAATGATGAGGGTACGGCTCTCGTTGTGCTTAGCGACCCTTATGAATTTGAATATAAGTTTAAGGGCATTAATGCGTATAAAATGAAGAAGTATAGCTTTGCTTCGACCGTTTTCGTTCATAGGGAAAATCTTGAGACGATTTGTGAGATTTTATTTCCCGAGCAAGAGCAATCGCTTGTTATGACTGTTTATGCAGGCACACTTGCTTCCCAAAAGGATGTGCTTAATCTTGTTGCTCAGGCAAGAGAGTACGCACAGACAAACGGCATTATGCTTGCTTATGACACCTTCAGTCGCAGAATGATACAACCTATTGAACAGCTTGGTTTTACGGTTGCATACAGTAAGCAGTTTCTTAATACCAGGTTTTTGGAAACCGTTATGATTTGCAATAAGTAGCTTACATATATAAATGATATATAATTATAAAAGGTGCAGTTTTATCGACTGTACCTTTTTTGTATGTGCTTGTGTATAAAAAACGGCTTGAGTAATGGTTACTCAAGCCGTTTTAATTATAAATTCAGTTTATCAATTCGCTGTGAATTAGCCAACGAGTGTAATGTTCTTGGTCTTCTGCATATATTCAGCAGATGCAGGGAATGTCCACTTCATTGTGATGTCAAGGCTTGCGCTCTTGTCCTTGATAACTGCGATGTTTGCGTGTGATACGGTTACATAAGCAAGCATTGTGTAGTCAGCACTTACGATTTCCTTAGAAGCAGTATTGATTGTAACTGTTGCAACACCGTTCTTGTAGTTTACCTTACAGTTCTCAGATGTTGTACCTGTTGACCAGCTAAGTGGGCCGATGCTGTCTACAACTGCGTCGATAGCACCAAGTGTCTGGAACATATGACCCTGAGCATCAGCGCCCGGCATACTCATATTTACTGCCTTAGGCTGTAATTTAAGAGTGATTGTACCGTCACCGTTATCTGTAACGTTAGCAGCTAAAATATCATCAGCAACAAGTCTGCTTGTTACGAGAGACTCACCGTTGCCATCCCATGCGTCTGTATCTAACTTAGGGTCTCTGTTCGTACTTGGAACAAGACCGTTAAGACCCGGCTGATAAAGGCTGTCTACGATACCCGGAACAAGGTTGTTGATTACCGAGTTTGATGTACCGTCGATTAAGATGTTACCAACCTTGAGGCTCTCCTCACCGAGAAGCTTGTAGTATGACTTGATAGAGCCGTCTGCTTCTTTGTAGTCAACCATCAAGGTCTTTGAATAGTCATAAGCTTCTTTATAGAAGTTTACTACATCTTCTACACTGCCGAAATTAATGCCACCGTATGTGCCGGCTTTGAATTCGTCAATAGCAGGAGTGTCAACATCATTAGCAGCGTTGCCGTTGCTGTCGCCTGTGTTCTTCCACTCGCCTGACTTAACCTCGTTGATAGCCTGAATGGTACCTTTTGTTACATAGTTGATTTTTGCACAGCCGGCGAATGATGCGATAAGAGCAACAGCCATTACTGCACATAAAATTCTTTTCATAGTTTTCTTCATACTTGGGAATCCCCTTTCCTTAATGTGTCTTTATTCAATATAGAAAACATTACATACTAAATTTATTATAAATTAACAAAAAAGTCAATAGTATTTTGCAAATTATTCAAAAATAAATAAATTTGAGCGTTTTTTGTTGTGCATAAATATTTATTGTGGTATAATTATCAAAAAAATCGGAGGTATTGTATATGAGATGCAAGAATTGCGGAAGCGAAAACGAAGATAATTTGTATATATGCCAAAATTGCGGTTCTCCTCTTTATGATGAGAACGAGCCTGTTGCCGAGGACGGCAATAATAACGGGGATGAAATGGGTACTACCAGAGTGGTTCCTGCCGTTACAGCATATTCTGCGGATGATTCTGCTCAGCAGACCCCTGCTCCTAATCAGCCTAAACCGCCTGTTGATGACGATGAGGATGAAAAGAAGAAAAAGCAGCAAACTGCAATCATTATTGCTCTTGCCGTTGTGCTTGTGGTTATAGTTGCGGTGCTTGTTGGCGTTTTGGTTAAAAATTCGTCCGATAAAAAACCCGAAACTTCTGTTTCATCATCAAGCAGCGAAGCTACCACTCAGCCTACAACAGCGTATGTTGTCAAGCCTACCACAGAGGCTGCCACTCAGCCGACTACCGAGCCTGCTACGCAAGCTCCTACCGAGGCTGAGGCTAAGAAATATATCATCGAAGTTATGTGTCCTGACGGCGGCGGATATGTAAGAGGCGGAGGAGAAATCGAGGTCAATAAGGAAATTACCGTTATGGCTTCTCCTGACGGCGGTTTTGAGTTTGACGGTTGGTACGAAAACGGTAAGCGAGTTTCTACAAATCAAAATTATACCTTTACCGTTGTTAAAAACAGAACACTTATTGCCAAGTACATCGAAATAACCGAATCTACGGAGGCACAGTAATGTCCAGAGGTGATAAAGCAAGAGAGTATTTTACCCAGGGATATAATTGCGCTCAGTCCGTTGCAATGGCTTTTTCTGATATAATAGGTATAAATAAAGAGACGGTTGCAAAAATGGTTTCCGGCTTTGGCGGCGGAATGGGCAGAATGCGTGAGTTGTGCGGAGCTTTCAGCGGAGCAACTTTCGTACTATCCTGTCTTTACGGTTATGACGATACCGAAAACGCAGAATTAAAGACCGAACTTTATAAAAGAGTGCAACAGCTCGGTGCAAAGTTTAAGCAGGATAACGGCTCCGTTGTGTGTCGTGAATTGCTTGGACTTGATACAAAGGGAGCAGACGACCCAACGCCCGAAAAGCGAACAAATGAGTATTACAGTAAGCGCCCTTGCCCGGAACTTGTGCATTACATGGCTGATGTTTTGCAGGATTATATAGGTAATAATCCTTATCGGTTATTATAAATATTGTATATTTGCAAAAAATGCTTGCATTTTGTTTTCAAATGTGTTATATTATTGCTCGCAAGTGAAAACCACTTGTACTGTGCTATGCGCCGGTAGCTCAGCTGGATAGAGTGTCTGGCTACGAACCAGAAGGTCGGGGGTTCGAGTCCCTTCCGGCGTACCACATATAAAATCCTTGAAACCGTTGATATTACGGCGTTTCAAGGATTTTTGTTGCCTTAAGCTAAGTTAAAAACATCAATTTAAGCGACCACTTATTTTTCATTTTGACCACAATAAAAGCTCCCATTCTCTATATAATATATGTTTTATATTACTTAAATTTAAAAATGTATAAAACCTGTAATTATTGTATATTTTTGTTCTAAATTGTTTTTGACCACAATAACGACCACATATTTTTCATCAATATTTTAAGCCGTTACATTAATTTGTAACGGCTTTCTTTATTTTATATCATATATTAATACATTAATTGTTATGCTTTTTTTAGGCCACACTGTGCATTCATCACTGTCGAGTATCCTATCTCAAACGCAGCTTCCATTTTATCTGCTGCACTTGTTTTCAGCTTTTTAGTTGCATGGACATAAGTGTTCATTGTGAATGCCACATCCGAATGTCCGAGCATACTCGACAAGGCTTTTATCTCTACACCTTCCTCAAGTGCTATTGTAGCACATGTATGCCTTAAATCGTGGAATCGTGTGCTCTGCGGTAAACCTGCTCTTCTAAGCATTCTTTTAAACTTTCTTGTCACTGCATTCTGATCTCTGTATGTTCCTGTTTCAGGCGATGGGAACATTAATGTTGTTCCTCTTGCCTGTTGCATTTTTAATCTCGCAAGTGCCGATGCACAATCCGAACTTATTGCTATCGTTCTGATCGAGTTTTTTGTCTTAGGTGTTTCGGTTTGCAATACACTGTTTATTCTTTGAACCTGTTTGTTGATTGTAAGTGTCCTTTTATTGATATCTAAATCATCCCACTCTAATGCAAGAATTTCACCAAGTCTTAACCCTGTTGTTAATTCAATGTAATAAAATTCAAAGCAACCACTATTGAAGGCTTCTTCAAGTAAGCGGTTGCTTTGTTCTTTAGTCAGAGTTGTCATTCCTTTAACTCTGTCTTTCGGCATGTTCAATTTATTTGTAGGATTTTTATCTAATATCCCTTCGTCTACTGCCTTTTCAAGAGATGCATGTAAAATGATTTTTATATCCTTTACAGTTCTTGAACTTAAGCCTTGTGCGATGTCATATTTTCTTTTCTTGTTTACTCTGCCATTTTCATATATATCCATTATATATTGTTGACAGATGAGTTTTGTTAAATCCCTAAGATGATATTTTCCAAGATAAGGATTTATATAATTCTTAATCATTGATTTGTAACCCGATATCGTTTTCGGTTTCAGGTATCCTGTGCAAAAATCTTCGATGTAGATTCTATTCCATTCTTCAACAGTCGGATTAATACAATCACCATACTTGCAATTCTCATTGCGTTTTCTTTTTTCTTCCTCTGCAATCAGTTTGTCAAGTTTATTCTGACATTCTGATTTTTTCTTGCTTGTAACAGTCTTGTACTGATTTTTGCCATTTTCATCTTTTCCGAGATAGAGGCGACCTTCCCACCTTCCATCTGCTCTTTTTCTCAGTGTTCCTGTTCCTTTGGCTCTTTTTGCCATATTGTATCATCTCCTTTGCAACACCAACAATACCACACTTTTCCCCTAATATCCAGACAAATATGGGTGTTTGGCTGCGACCATTAAAAACCTTTAGAACTCGCTTTAATCCACGATTTAAATTCATCTCTCGGCACTACTTTTCGCCTGCCCAGAACGACACATGGGAAGGACTTATCTGTACTTGCTATATCATATATTCTTGAAATTGACAACCCTACGGTATCTGCAACATCCTTAATTGACAGAAACATCGGCATATCATCATAATTGTTGTATTTCATATTCATATATCTTCTTCCTATAAATCAAGATTCAAACTAGCTGCCACAGCTGTGTCAAGCCTTTCAATTTCTTCACTTGAAAGTTTTCCAATATACTCTCTTAATCTTGTTTTATCAATAATTCGTATCTACTCAAGCAAAACAAGAGATGTATATTTAAGACAAGGATTATCTGTTAACACATGAGTTGATATCCTTGCTTTTTTTCTGCTTGTAATCGGTGCAACTATCGTTGTCGGACTATATTTATTTCCTTTATCGTTTTGAATAATTACAACCGGTCTGACCCCACCCTGCTCACTGCCAATAACCAGACTCAGATCGGCATAATATATTTCACCACGCTTAACTATGTTCATTCTACTGCTTCCTGTATGTATAACGGCACAGGCAGTTATAGGTTGATTGAATACATATTATCACTAAAAATCAAACCTGTGCCGTCATAATTTAAAGTTATTTTGCGTAATGTCATATTTGTCCACGACACCCCTGACAACACCGGGCATATAACAAACTAAGGCTGGTTAACCTTATCATTGGAAACTCACCACTCCGTTACTACCGAGCAACCCCCATTGCCTGCGACGGTTTTATCACGCTCGGACTGTGGCTGGGCTGAAGTATCATTATCCCCATTATTTGTCATCGCATACCTATCAGCACCACTGATAGTTCATAGCCAACAAACAAAGAGTCATAAGGCTCTTGTTCGTGCTAAAGCTGCTTGTCCCTGTTCATCAGAAACAATAATGAGAACGTATTTGCTACATGGTATATTTAATTGTTAAGGTACTCGAAATGCTCTTTAGCACTTCAATGACTTCAGTATAATTAATTTCAAAATACAGCGTGTATCTTTGAAAGTTACATATAATCTGCCTTTCAGCATTTTCACCAAATGTTATATAAGAGTCCTGCTGCCAAGTCTTTCTTTGTATCCGTTATCGATTAAAAATTGATTGATTTCATCAATATCATAAATTCTCATACAGATGCAATCATGGATAAGTCTGTCAAATGAAGGGAGATTATTCTTTTGCTCAAATTCACTATTATATGTAAATGAATATCCCCCTTTTTTCATCAATTCTGTGACTTTTTCAATGCTCAGTTTCAATCCGATACAAATTGCAAACAGGATTTCTTTTTTCGGTATGTGATATCTGTTACCTTTCAGTCTTGAATACTGAATTCTTAAAACACAGGTTTTTTGCTGAAAGATTCCATCTGTATAAATACTTTTTTCCTGACATAGTGAAATAATATCTTCTGCCAGAGTTGTTTCATATTTTTCATGACTAAAATCGTATGTTGACACTAATTGTCCAATAGTAATGCCGAATGTTGATGATTTTTCTTCATCTTTTGTATCTTTCAAAGTTACAACTTTTATATTTTCGGCGTTTTGCACAACGCACTTCTTATTTATATTTCTCATACTAAACCTCCGAATTTTGAATTGTCTTGATTTTCAAATTCAGAGATCATGGATATTTTGCTATGTACGGCTGCCACTGTTTTTTCATATCTATCCCTTTAAAAAAGGGACAAAAATAACAGCACGAAAGGCTTTGATGATTTATCCTTTTTTATTAGAATTTCACCAAAGTTCTTTTTTGCTGTTGAAATTTGCTCATAAACTGACACAGAAATATGACAGTTTAGAATTTAATATTTTTACTTTCTATCTTAAAACTTTATATGTAAGAAATTAATCGAAATAAATTTTCCTCTTATGTATTAATTTTGATATTTATATATCTAATTGGTATTATTTGTCATTTGATGTTATATAATATTGTATTCGCTAAAAATTTTTTTATTCACATTAGTAATTGTCGAATATAAACAAACATTCAATATTTATAAAATAAATAAAAAATGCCGAAAGAAATCAACGGATTAAATCCATTAATTCTTTCGGCTTTCATAGTTCTATGTATCAAATATTCAAATCTCGTGGATATTTATCAATTATTTTATATCGTTGTCAGCTGTATTCATCAAACAACTTTACACTATATAGCATTTTATTTTTAACAATAACTATCATACTGCTCTCAGGGTCCAATCAATAGGTAGTCGCCCAACATTTCGTTTATACTCACTTGTATAGTATTACTTTATTAAATGCTTTTGTCTTGTGATTCATTTATCCTAAAAATATATGCTTTTTATTACAACATCTCCATCTGAATCATAAATGATATATATACAATCAATTCCTTTTTTCATGATAGTACAATTATCGTCTTTACCAAGTAGTTTTTGATTCTTGCCAGTGAAATCTGATTGATAATATTCTCCTCCGATAGAATAATATATTGCCTCTTTATCTAAATCATAAGCAGTTATTTCTTTTTTGTTTATCACATATATGCCTTGTGAGACAAAATCATAAAAACTTAAGCACATATTGTTTTCTAAATCAGAAAACAATATTCCTCTATTATTAACACAAAACGAATATGGTTGAATATCTAATTTGATGAGTTCATTTTCAACTGTATCATAATAATAAAGATTATATAATTCATCCTGAAAATAAATTTTGTTATTTGAGTAAGAAAAACTTGTTTCACCTGTTCTCTCTTCATATATAGTTGATTTTAAATGTGTTATCAAATCATAGCGAAACACTCCGCCGGGACAGTAAAGATAAACATATCTTCCACTGACAACAAACTGTGTGGCAGAATTCAGATAATCCTCATGCGTTTCGACAAAATTATTATTTGAAAACAAATCATCAAAAAAACTGTCATTATGTGTCTTCTTATCAGATATAAGACAATGAATATTGAAATACTGATCATAATAATAAATCCCGTTATTATCTGTTAAGAAATAAACATTCATACCATCCGAATACATAGGGCGTTTAGTATTTTCGGAAAACATTTCGATATCAAAATCAATCGACTGATTTTTGCTTATTATCTTTGGCGATAGATTTTTTGTGAAAACATATCTTTCATCATCACAAACAAATTCACTGCTATATCCGTTATAAACAAAATCACTGTTAAACTTTGTTGTTTTGATACACCTGACTGATAACACAGTGCAGAGCAAAACAACAGCAATAATACAAAGGATTATAATTATTTTTTTTCTCATTTTGAATTACTCTTTCTTTTCCAAAATAGAATGCTTAACGCAAACATTATAATAAATAACATTATATTAATCAGCAACGAAAATGTATAATTTAAATCATAAAGCTGATATCGACACATCGTTTGAGGCAGAAATGATATATTATTGTTTTTAACCATCAAAGGTAAAACTAAAAACGCTGATGAAATACTTATAGCACCTATTGAAGAATTAATTACCGAAAAGCACAAAAACACAAAAGCTGTACAAACAATAAGTGCTAACAGTCTTATAACAGTTATTCGTATATTAGTTAAAATTAATGAACTGTCACCTGTATAGTCTGAATATATCTGTAATGACTGAACAGGATAATTGCCATTTGACAAGCCATATTTTTTGATAATATAAAAATAATACACTAGAGTATGCAGAATATATGAAATGCAAACAATAATTTCACAAACCATTAATTTGATAATTGGAAGTTTTATCTTACCGCTACTGCAAGTCAAAAGAAAAGATTTCATACCTCCATCGGTATCGCCACGAAAGCAAAGTGTTACTATCAAAATAATCAGCAGCAAAAATATAACATCAAAATTTCTGATTGTTACTAAATTCCAGCCATTTGTATACAATATGTAACGATTGGCAGAATTCTCCTTTGCATAATCAAACTGCATTTGAATAGTTTTAATAATCGATTTCAAATTGGTTATTTCATATAATTCTGACGCTTGTTTTTGGTATTCGCTTCTATTTATATCTCCAAGCTGATACCTATAGAGCAGTTTATCAAAATCCGATTCAGCTTTATCACATTTTTCTATAAGCCTTTCAAGGCACTGCTCTGATTCATTTGTAACCTCACCTAAAAGTTCATATTCAGAAACAATGTTTAAATATTCTTCTTTATACATTTCGAGATTTTGATTTGGAATATATGAAAACAAAATACTAATTACAAGCATTATTGACAGAGCAACAGAAATTATTATATAGCCTCTGTTGTTTTTCAAAAATTTATTGAATTCAAATCTTAAGATTTCCATTTTTCAACATTCCTTTATGAAGAATTTTTGTTGAGATTGTAATAAGAACAAACATTGCAAGTAACACAAATAATTTTGCATAACCTATAAACATAAAACCTAAGTATTTCGGATAATCAAAATCATTGGATATGAAACCATTCAAATAAATTAATAAAGCTGTTAAAACTGATAAAATCAAAGAAAATTCGGCTCTTTGGATTATTATTGAAATGCATGAACACAACATCGCCGCAACTACTGTCAATAATGCTAGTTCTATAGTCTGCAGAAATGAAAAAGACAAAATACTTCCGCTAAAATATGTCATTTCATATTTTTCAAGATAAAAAAGAGGTGAAGTTATTCCTCTTAAGCCTATAAATGAATTAAACAGAATCAAATCAAACAATCTGAATAAAATTGAGATAAAAACTGAATTAAAAATTACTGACATAATTTTTGCAGAGCAAATTCTAGTTTTGCTGTATGAACATGTATAAACAGTATCAACAAGTTCCTTATCCTTTGAAAAACTGATAACTGAAACAAAAACTGCCGACAGCATAACAAATATCACAGACATATCGTAATTCATATATTCATTAACACCAGAATAATTATGGATTTCGGTTATTTGCCTGTGTTCAATAGAACTTGCTGTTCGTCTATATTTTTCAGCAAGAAAATCATTACCATTATTGCTCAGAAAATCAGCAGAAGAATTAATTGCATTAATTTTTTCATTGGTATTTGCACTGAAATTGTATATTCTTGACAACTCGTCATTCAGTTTCAAAAGCACATTATAATCCAAATATTCATATCCTGTATAAGTTGATGAGTCATAATTTGTATTATATGCATTACTATCAACAAGATCTGCAAGACGGCTATAATTTTCAGTGATTTCATCAACTCTTTCACGTGTTATTCTGCCTTCAAACCTGTCAGTAAGCTTAAGCTCTGATTTATATGTGTTATCGCTGAAATATGGTCTACAGGTGTTATAAACACAAAAAAAATCAAAAACAATGAATAAAGCAAGTATAATAAGAAATATTCTGCTCTTGTAAAGCTTTTTTAATTCATAAAGAAAAAGCATTTGATTCCTCCATAAAATAATGAAGATATGCATCCTCAAGTGTTGCATCTGTTAATACCGCATCTGCTCTTGGTTTTGTTTTAGAATACACCCTGAGTATATATTTATCTTCAACCCTGCTTACACTATGAACATTAAGCTCGCTTAGCACTTCAAGTTCATCATATGTTGCCGTAATACTCCACATTAAACCATTTAGTTCATTACAAATATTTTCAGGAGAATCAACAATACCGATTTTACCTTTTTTCAGCATTATGATTTTATCTGATATAGTATCTATATCGGGTACAATATGAGTACAAATAATAATAATTTTATCATTTGAGAGATTTGTTATAATATTTCTGAATCTTATTCGTTCCCTTGGATCAAGGCCTGCCGTTGGTTCATCAAATATCAGTATTGCAGGATCAGTAATAAGAGCTTGTGCAATACCCAATCTCTGTTTCATACCGCCGGAATACTTGCCTGCTTTTTTGTTTCTTTCATTATAAAGATTAACTTTTTTCAGAAGAATTTCTGCTTTTTCGCTTGCTTCTTTTTTAGATAAACCTTTAAGAACGCCTATATATTCCAGCATATCTTTTCCGCTGAAATTTTTATAGAACTTCATATTCTGCGGCATATAACCAACTGAATTCAGAAACTCACTTTCATTTTTATTTATATTATTGCCGTTCATTTCAATTTTTCCACTCGCTGCTGGTATCAATCCCATAACAATGTTTATAAAAGTAGACTTGCCAGCTCCATTTGGACCAAGAATTGCATAAATACCATTGTTAAAAGTAAGGTTTATATTATCTAAAACCTGTTTATTTCCAAATTTTTTAGATAAATCACTAATTTTAAGTTCCATATTATCACTTCATTTCTAACTCGAAATACTCATTGCCCATATATTCATCACCATTCCAAACAATAGATGAATAATAGACTTTATTGCTTTTTGAGGAATAGCAAACATTGTCTACATTAATAAGATTGAATTCTTCCTCATCTTTGCATTTAATGTCTGATTTCTTAATTGCCTTTCCGTTTTCGTAAAGTTTTATTTCTATGCTGTAATCAGACCGATTGCAAAGAATAGACAGAAACATATTTTCATTATCAGTTAATCCGATATGCTGACTTTCGTTTTTATTTTCAAGCAGTATTGTTTCAGCATTTCCTGACTGGTCAAATTTTATGATTTCACCGCTGCTATTTTTACCATATTCAACATTCTTATCATAAACATATCCGCTGTCTTTTACAAAACAACAATAAGAATCTTTTACAAAATCAGATTTAATACTTAAGCTATTTAAATCAATAACACCATAGCAATCTTTGCCATTATTGATTGTTAAATATCTTTGACCTAAAAACATAACCTTTTTATCATCTGCCGAGAAATGCAAGCTGTTGTAGTCGCAAGGCTTATCGGTTACCGGTTCATTCAAGTTCTGAATAACAGTTTCTTCATTTGTATTTAAATCAAGTAGCTTTATTCCGATTTTATCTTCTTCCTCATCTTCTATTTTAAAATTGTATACCATTTTAGATAAGTCATTAGATAAAGCAAAAGTATAATCAGATATACTCTGTTCTATATCTTTAGGATAAATTATACTTTTAATAAACATACCGTTATAATCATAAACACCAATCTCATTTCCGTAAATATAAAAGTTATTATCTAAACATTTAAAATTTACATTTTTCATATAGTATTTTGAAATATCTATAGTTGATTTTACTTTACTATTTTCGGCGTTTATAATTTCCATATATTTTAATAAAGAATCTTCATCATTCGTAATATAAAATTTAATATAGTCACCATTTGATAATACTTTTACATCATAAAAATAACAATTACTTAAATCAATATCAGAATTAGTTTTTTCTGTTAAAATTTTATCTGTTGTGTTTTCTTCATTATTTTCAATATTAACACTACATGAGCAAAATATTAGTGAAATTACCATTATACAAAAAATCACAGCATAATGCTTTTTGAAATTACAATAATTCACAATTACTCTCCTTTGGACGACTAAACACTTTTTTCAGATTCTCCAACAACCTTGCTTTTTGGTCTTTACTTGGTTTAATTTTATCGAATATTTCTTTATATTCCTTTTTCATTATATATGCACCTCTCATAAAAATAAAAATATATAAAATATGCTCTTTGCTTTTATTGTTTATTATTATTATTATTTAGAAATTTTTAATTCCAGTATACCCAACAAGTGATGTTTTTCCTCTTGCTTCATGTGTTCCAAACGATGATAATTTTTGTTTGTTATATGAGGGAGTATGACACTCCCAATAATAACCAACTTCCTTTTTGTTAGGCAAATCCTGAATTTCTCCATCTTTTTTGCCATCAATTATTTTTTTACCTGTTGAATAAATATTTACATCTATAAACACAATTAGTCTAGATGCAGTTTTTGTAGTTTTTGTACTGTAATTTACTTCTTTTCTTCCGGCAGACATTGAACTGCTTATTGATCCGGTCATTGTACCAAATTCTGTATTAGATTTTTTTACACTATCTGATGCAGCAAAACAAGTCACTGGTATGGATACAACCATCATTAAAGTAAGTAACATTGCTAACAATTTTTTCATATTTATCATCCTTTCTTTTTACAAAGAGCATATTTTATAACTAAAACAACTATTCAATATAATAAGAACTTGATTTTATTAACCCTTCAGCATTATCCAATGAAACAGCTACAGCATAAACATTTTTATAGTTTCCAATTGTTTCTACAGGAATTGAAATGCTATATTGGGTATTCTTTTTGGCATCTATATCAATATAATCATTACCATTAATATTAATTTGTTTAAAATCTCCATATAACGAAACTCTGTATCTACCCTCTAAATTGCCATACAAATTAAATATTAATGTCTTTTCATTATTCTTTGAAATTCTCTCGGTATCTTTTGAAGTATCAAAAAGCATTCGTTCATCAAGTATGTTTGTTTTTGTACCATCAGCATTAACTTTGATAAACTCATTTAATTCTTCCTGTGTAAATTTGTGCTCATCATAAACACTTGATATAGCAAAACTTTTTTGTGTTGCATCCACATTCATTTTAATTCCCCAAGGCATCGGCTGTGATATTTTATGATTATTTTCAAATGTGTTAATAGTACCTGAAAAATTAATAATTTCGGGATTATAAATATTTGCAAATATTAAGGATGCTGTTTCTCCCTTTGTTCCGTTATCAGGAGTAAAACATACATGAAAAATATTATCCTCATTAGCTTTACAATTAACTTTATATAAATTATAGATTTGATTATTAACATAAAATTCCTGCAAAATTCCATTAACAAAAAGCTGTAATCCCATTTCGCAATCAGCGGTACTATTAAATTTATAATCAAATTCAAGCGGTTTGCCATTATATTCAAAATTTACATTATCATAATCTACAATACCTGAATCTATATAAATTGTTTCCTGTTCCGTATCGCTGCTGACATCACTGTAATTTTCAAAAATATTGTCATCAGTTATATCATTCTCGGTACTGTTTTTTGAACACCCAAAAAACAGTACCGAAATTGAAAGTATTACAAGTAAAATACATATAAATTTTTTCATGATTATCTCTCCAATCTATAAGAATAAAATTCACTTACATACTAATGGTTGCAATTCAAATAAAGAAAGTAACGCTTTTTCTAAAATTCATATAAAATTTTTTCACAAACCTATTCTATATTTTTTAAACTTCGGTATAACATTCAACTTAATAAATAATTATTTATTGCATAATATTCATTCTCCTACAATGGATATTAAATAAAAGCCCGATAGAAAAATGAACAAGTCCGTAAAAAATGGACAATAGAAAAAAGAGCCCTCTTGATGTAGAATAAATACATCAGGAGGGAATTTTTATGCCAAGAAGTTATCAACATATAAGCAAGTACGAAAAAGAAATATTAG